>OCHL01000054.1_pt1 | contig 135275 bp, 97 predicted proteins | sample 1538421 | NCBI WGS metagenome assembly OCHL01 (sample SAMN04571690, study PRJEB22368) | human gut metagenome | biome: human gut; material: stool | host: Homo sapiens | place: Luxembourg | collected 2012-06-01 | reverse complement strand
AAAGTTGTTCCTTTGTCAACACCATAAGTCTACTCTTTTTTAGTTTTTGTTGGTTCGTCACTACAAATCTAAAAAATCTGTAGACTTTTTTATTTATTCCCCAGACACACTCTTTGGAACAGTATCAAGAAGCCGGCTTTTGGGGCGGCAGAACCACTTCGGGTTTCTGAAACTCTGAGCCGCCTCCCCGGCTCGAGAAGTCGACCTTGAGGACAAAGTGCCGCAGCCGGTTTTCCCCAGAAGAAGCAAGTCCCGACCTCCCCGGCTTCCGCAGGCGGCCATCCACAACGAAAAGCCCGGCTCCACACAACGTGGAGTCGGGCTTTTTCTATGCGGAACGGATTCCGACTATTCGATACCCTTGGCCTGCTTGTAGAGGGCGTTGTAGGTATTGTACTTGTCCATGATGCCGGGTTCATCGCGCAGACGGAAGCAGAGCGACTTGAGGAACTCGAGCGTATCAACATCCTCGGGCTTGATCTCGTGAGCCTTCTCGAACCAGGGCACTGCTGCGAGATAAACCTGGTTGACCGACTCCAGATCGGCATCGTAGGCTGCCTGGCTGCTGTACTGCTTCTCGTTCATCTCCTTGTTGAGCGCATCACCCTTGATCGTGTAGAAGACACCCAGATAGTAGTTGCCTTCGAAGAGCTCGGGATTCAGCTCAACGACCTTCTGGAACGACTCGATGCTCTTGTCGTAATCCTTCAGGGCATAGAAGATACGGCCACGGCCGAACCACAGATCGATATTGGTCGGATTCTCGGCAATGGCCTTGTCGATCATGGCAACCAGGTCGGCGGGATCACCCACACCCTCCTCCGAGGTGTAGAGCTGCATCAGACCGTCGAGGATCCGCTCGTTCTTCGGGAACTTCTCGATACCGGTCAGCAGCGCCTGCTTGGCACGCATGACATTCTCCTTGTCAGCATCCTTCTGACCATAGTAGCAGTGGAAGAGGTAGTAGTAGATGTTACCCTCCTCGTCGGCATAGTTCTGGTCGATGGCCTGCTGGAGGTACTTGCCGCCGCGAACGAACGACTCGGGGTTGTTCGATCCGTCGACCGTCAGCAGATAGCCGGCATAGTAGAGCAGCGCGGGATCGGCATCGGCATAAGCCGGGCTCGACTGCGCCTCGTAAGCCGTTACATAGGCATCGGCAGCTCCGGTGTAGTCACCCGAGTCGATACCGGCATTGCCCACCTGCGAGCAGAAGTCGCTCACCTGCTTCAGACCCTCCTTGACCTTCGATGCGCTCTTGGGGTCCATTTCGTAAGCCTTGTTGTAGGCCTCGATAGCCTTGCGGGGGGCATCCTCAAGCACCCAGCGGGTCTGCTTCCACGTAGCTACCTTGTTGTCCTTGATGTAGGCCGTGAACCAGGGGTAAACCCACGCCGTGTACTCCACGCCGTTGAGCGTCTCCTGGGCCGTCGAATCGGGCTCGCCGACCGTGAGTTTGAGCATGGCGGCATCCATGCTGACGAAGAGGTTCTTCGTCGGTTCGGCAGCCAGCTCATAGAAAGCCTTACCGCGGTTGATCCACGTAGCGGACTTGGCAGCCTTCTTTGCGTTGGCGATGTCGGCATCGCTCTTTGCGATCTTGGCGAGAAGAGCATCCTGATTCACCTTCTGTGCCTGGACGGCCGGAACTGCCACGAGCAGTGCCGCAAATGCCGTCAAAATCGTTTTTTTCATACGAATTGTTATTAAAAAAGTTGTTGTTGCTTTCCGTCAATTATCCGTCGGCAAACCGGTCGGAGGTCTCCCCGCAGCAGATCGGCATCCACCTCTTGGGTCCGGCCTTTCTGCTCGTGACTCACCTCCTGGGGTCGGCCTTCCGGTCCGAGACTCACCTCCCGAGTTCAGCCCACCGGCTCGGCTCCCCTCTTGGGGTCGGCCTTCCTGCCCGTGACTCTCCTCCCTGGGATCGGCCTTTCGGTCCGAGACTCACCTCCTGAGTTCAGCCCCCGGCTCAGGACCCACCCTCTTGGAGTCGGCCTTCCTGCCCGTGACTCTCCTCCCTGGGGTCGGCCTTTCGGTCCGAGACTCACCTCCCTGGTTCGGCCCCCCCCGGCTCAGGACCGCCTCGAGGATCTACTCCCCGACCTGCGGCCCCCCGGAATTACTTCTCCGAATCGGGCGTCGGCGTATCGGTCTGCTCCGTCGGATTCGTCGTTTCAACCGATTCGGTACTCTGGGCAACCGTCTCAGCTCCGCTTTCCACATTCGAGGCTCCTTCGGCGCCCTCGGCCACGGGATTCTCCTCCTCAGCGGCAGCCGGTACGGCCATCACCGATGCGATGGCATCACCCTCACGCAGGTTGATGATGCGTACGCCCTGCGTGGCGCGGCCTGCCAGACGGATCTGCGAAACGGCCGTGCGGATCGTCAGACCCGAGCGGTTGATGATCATCAGGTCGTTCTCGTCCGTGACGGCCTGGATCGAGATCAGCTTGCCGGTCTTCTCCGTGATGTTGATCGTCTTGACGCCCTTACCGCCGCGGTTCGTGATGCGGTACTCGTCCAGATCGGTCCGTTTGCCGTAGCCGTTCTCGCTCAGTACCAGCACATCCTGTTTCGAATCGGGCTCGATGCAGATCATGCCGACCACCTCGTCGCCCTCCTCGATCGAGATGCCGCGCACACCGGCGCCGACACGTCCGATCGGGCGCACCGTATTCTCGTTGAAGCGGATGGCCTTGCCGTCGCGGGCGGCGATCATCACCTCGGCCTTGCCGCTCGTGAGCTTGGCCTCGATGAGCTGGTCGCCCTCGCGGATGACGATGGCGTTGACACCGTTCTGACGCGGGCGCGAGTAGGCCTCGAGCTTCGTCTTCTTGATCGTGCCGTCCTTCGTACACATGATGATGTAGTTGCTGTTGACATACTCGGCATCATCAAGACGCTTGACGTTGATATAGGCGCGGACCTTGTCGTCGGGCTCGATCTGGATGACGTTCTGGATGGCGCGGCCCTTCGACGAGCGCGTCCCCTCCGGGATCTCGTAGACCTTCAGCCAGTAGCAGCGGCCCTTCTCCGTGAAGAAGAGCATCGTGTTGTGCATCGAGGCGACGTAGATATGTTCGATGAAGTCCTCGTCGCGCGTGGCGCTGCCCTTGGCACCCACTCCGCCGCGGTTCTGCGTGCGGTACTCGGCCAGCGGCGTACGCTTGATGTATCCCATGTGCGAGATGGTGATCACCATGTCGTCGTCGGCGTAGAAATCCTCGGGGTTGAACTCCTCCGAAGCGTAGACGATCTCCGTGCGGCGTTCGTCGCCGTACTTCTCCTTGATCTCCAGCAGTTCGTCCTTGACGATCTGCATCTGCATCTCGACGCTGGCCAGCACCTCCGTCAGGTGGGCGATCAGCGCCGTCAGCTCGTCGCGTTCGGCCACCAGCTTGCCGCGCTCCAGACCCGTCAGCGCACGCAGACGCATCTCGATGATGGCCGAAGCCTGCAGATCCGACAGTTCGAAACGCTCCATCATCGTCTGCTTGGCGATGTCGGGCGTCTGCGACGAGCGGATGATATGTACGATCTCGTCGATGTTGTCCTGGGCGATCAGCAGACCCTGCACGATATGCAGACGCTCCTCGGCCTTGCGCTTGTCGAAGCGCGTGCGGCGAACGACCACGTCGTGACGGTGGTCGATGAAGTACCGGATCAGGTCGCGCATCGAGAGCAGCTGCGGTCGGCCGTTGACCAGCGCGATGTTGTTCACGGCGAACGACGTCTGCAGCGGCGTATTCTTGAACAGCGTGTTGAGCACGACGCTCGCCACGGCATCATGTTTCAGGATGATGATGATACGCAGGCCGTTGCGGTCCGATTCGTCGTTGATGTAGGAGATGCCTTCGATCTTCTTGTCGTTGATCATGTCGGCGATCTTCTTGATCATCTCGGCCTTGTTGATCATGTAGGGGATCTCCGTGACGACGATGCACTCACGGCCGCTGGGCGTATGTTCGATTTCGGTCTTGGCGCGCATGATGACACGGCCGCGACCCGTCAGCATGGCCTCCTTGACCCCTTCGTAGCCGTAGATGATACCGCCCGTGGGGAAGTCGGGGCCCTTGACATAGTGCAGCAGTTCCTCGCCCGAGATCTCGGGGTTGTCGACATAGGCGCAGCAGGCGTCGACCACCTCCGAGAGGTTGTGCGGAGCCATGTTCGTGGCCATGCCGACGGCGATACCGCTGGCACCGTTGACGATCAGCAGCGGGATTTTCGTCGGAAGAACCGTCGGTTCGGGGATCGTATCGTCGAAGTTCAGCGTCCAGTCGACGGTCTCCTTGTCGATATCGGCCATCACCTCGTCGGTGATCTTCTTCATGCGGGCCTCGGTGTAACGCATGGCGGCCGGGGAGTCGCCGTCCATCGAACCGAAGTTACCCTGGCCGTCGACCAGCGGGTAACGCATCGACCAGTCCTGGGCCAGGCGGACCATGGCGTCGTAGACCGACAAGTCGCCGTGGGGGTGGAACTTACCGAGCACGTCACCGACGATACGGGCGGACTTACGGGTCGGACGATCGGAGTAGAGGTTGAGCTCCGCGCTCATATCGTAGAGGATGCGTCGGTGCACGGGTTTCAGGCCGTCCCGCACGTCGGGCAGGGCGCGTGACACGATGACCGACATCGAGTAGTCGATGTAGGCCGACTTCATCTGCTCTTCGATATTGATGGGGATGATACGGCCCACCAAACCGGCATTCTTTTCTTCTTCTGTAAGCATCTATCTCTTCAATATAACCAGATTCGCACGCGGGCGGGGATCCTGCAGGATCCGCAACCCGACAAATAACGAACAAAAATAGTAATTTCTTGCGATCTGGCCAACTTTGGGCGCGAAAATCGCACGTTCGCCACCTTTTTCGGTCGGAAAGCAGACCGATAAGGGGCCGTTTCGGGCGATTTGACGGCAAAAAAAATTTCTCCCGACACCCGGTCGGGAGAAATCAGAACTGTATCGGCGATAAAACGGGGCAGATTTCGCCGCACGTCAGCCGCAAGACACTCGCCAACCACGAAGAGCGTCAGCGGAAGTCGATGAATTCGTAGCCGATGAAGCGGCTCGGATCGAAACGGGGAATCGGCTTCGACAATGTCGCGACACGACCTACGGCCACATGCACCCCTTCGCCGTCGTAATCGTAGTCCAGCGCCACGGGACGCATCGTTGCCGTATCGACCGTCACCGTAATGGCTCCCGCCGACTCGTCGCCCACCGTCGGGCTGAGCCGCACGACAGCCCGTCCGTCCCGCTCCGAGGCGAGTTGCGGCGCATAGGCCTCGCCCAGGAAATCGAACGCCCGGGCCGGATTGTTGAGCAGGTTGCGGCTCGTCGTATCGACCCCGACGATCGTCACCTCACGCCGCTTCCGGTCGACTTCGTAACGGACCGATCCGTCGCAGTAGACCTCGGCATCGCCCAATTCGAGATAGTAGCCTTCGCGCTCGACGGCGTAGCTTCCGTCGGCCCGGTACTCGCCAGCCTCGATGGAGAAGGGAACCTCGTACCCCTCCATCGTCCGGAAACCCTCGGCCAGCCGCCGGAGGATCTCTTCGGCACGGTTCTCCGCTCCGGCCCGGGCCACACCGGCCAGCAGCAGCATCAATAACAAAAGTCGTTTCATGATTCCGTTTCGTTTACCCCGCCGGTGTTTCACGAGACGCCCAGATCCTGGAGCTTGGCCTCGAGCGACGGGAGGTCATAGAAGAGGATGTCGCGCGGTTTGGCGCCCTGCTGACGGCCGACGATGCCGGCCCGTTCGAGCTGCATCATGATGCGTCCGGCACGGTTGAAGCCCACCTCGTAGTTGCGCTGAATCATCGAGGTGGAGATCTGTCCGCTCGAGACGGCATCGCGGGCAATCTCCGCAAAGAGCGAGTCGTACTTGACCGGTGCCGACGACTCCTCGCCGCCGCCCGAACCGCCGCCCTCGCCGTTGTCGGGCGTGTAGTCGGGCAGGGCATAGGCCTCCGTATAGCCCTGCTGCCGGGAGATGTAGTCGACGATGCGCTCGACCTCCTTCGTTTCGACCAGCGCACACTGAATACGGGTCAGTTCGCCGTCCTTCGAGATAAGCATGTCGCCGCGGCCGATCAGCTGGTCGGCACCCGGACGGTCGATGATCGTGCGCGAGTCGGTCATCTGCATCACGCGGAAGGCAATACGGGCCGGGAAATTGGCCTTGATCTTGCCCGTGATGACGTCGACCGACGGACGCTGCGTGGCGATGATCAGGTGGATGCCGATGGCGCGGGCCTTCTGGGCCAGACGCGTCACGGGGGTCTCGACCTCCTTGGCCGTCATGATCAGGTCGGCAAACTCGTCGATCACCACGACGATATAGGGCAGATAGCGGTGGCCCTGCATCGGGTTCAGACGCCGCGCCACGAACTTGGCATTGTATTCCGAGATGTTGCGCACCTCGGCCTTCTTGCAGAGTTCCAGCCGGATATCCATCTCCGTACAGAGGGCATTGAGCGTATAAACGGCCTTCTTCGGGTCGGTGACGATGGCCTCGTCCTCGGACTGCATCTTGGCCAGGAAGTGGCGTTCGATCTTGGCGTAGAGCGAGAATTCGACCATCTTGGGGTCGATCATCACGAACTTCAGCTGGGCGGGGTGCTTGCGGTAGAGCAGCGAGGTGATGATGGCGTTCAGACCGACCGACTTGCCCTGACCCGTGGCACCGGCCACGAGCAGGTGGGGCATCTTCGTCAGGTCGAAGACGTAGTTTTCGTTCTGGATCGTGCGTCCGATGACCACCGGCAGCTCGGCCTTTGACTCCTGGAAGCGCAGCGAGCGGATGGCCGAGAACATCGAGACGATCTGCTTGTGGCGGTTCGGGACCTCGATGCCGATCGTGCCGCGGCCCGGGATCGGGGCGATGATACGAATGCCCGATTCGGCCTTCAGGCTCTGGGCGATATCGTTCTGCAGCCCCTGGATCTTCGAGATCTTGACCCCCTGGGCCTGGACGATCTCGTAGAGCGTCACCGTCGGGCCGACCGTGGCGCGGATGCGCTGGATCGGAATCCCGAAGTACTTGAGTGTCTCCTCGATACGGGTCTTGTTTTCGAAGATCTCCTCGTCGGAGACCTCACTGTCGGAGATGTAGTCCTCGAGCAGCGAGACGGGAGGCATCTTGTAATTGACCAGATCCTTCAGCGGGTCGTAGCTCTCGGTCGGGATCTTGCCGGCATCGACCATCCGGGCCTCGCGGGACTCGACCGTCACCACGACACCCTCAGCCGCCTGACCGGCCGCCATCCGTGCAACAGACGGTCCCCCGTCCTGCGCCATCCGACCCGCATCAGCAGCCGAGACCTCCGCCCCGCCACCGTATGCAGCACCCGTCTGCCAGCCGCTGCCGGACTCCGCCGCACCGGGGGTACCGGCCGCAACACCCGCCGTCTCACCGCACTCCACGGATCCGGCCGGACGAGCCGCATCGGCAATATGGTCTGCAGACGGCTCTCCACCGCCCAGCGTGTGCTCCTCGAAGGGCTCCATCTCCCGACGGGCGGACGGAGCCGGAGAAGGCTCCGAGACTTCAGCCGCGTCGCCGCTCCCCGTATCGATCACCTCGAAGGGTTCGGCCGGATAGCTCCGCACGGGACGACCTGCAGCCGGAATCGCGGCAGATTGTGCTTCGGCATGCGGTTCGGTCCCCTCGTCGCCGACCGTAATCTCGATGAAGGGTTCGTCGGGATCAACCGCCGCCCGGGGCCGGTTGCGGGGCTTCGCAGGCTCCAGTTCGACCAACCCGCCGCGGCCCATCACGACACGGCCTCCCGGATGCGAAAGGTCCACCTCAGTGAAATCCTCGCTCCCTTCCATATCGCGCAGCGTGCTCCCGCCCTGCGGCTCGACGGGTCGACCGTCGGGCATCAGCTCCACAAAGGGGCTCTCCTCGCCGGCATGGTCCGCTCCGGCGGCTTTGGCGGGTGTCTGACGCAAGGTTCCGTTCTCCATGCCGGCATTCGGCTCCTCCGGCCGGACGATCCCCGATCCGTTGACGCCCGCATCTCTTGACGCCGTATCTCCCGTGCCGCCGATTTCATGGGCAGCACCCTCCGGCTTCCAACCTCCGGCAGCCGCTGCGGGCGACGTACCGCGGATCTCACCGGATCCGGCGCCGAAACCGGCAGCCGTCTCCCGTGCTCCACGCTCCGCCGCATAGCCGCCCCGGAGATCACCACCCCGCAGGTCGGCACCACGACCGGCATCCTCCCGGGACACCGCTCCGCGCTCTTCGCCGCGCGGACCGTTCCCCTGCGGAGCGACACCCGCCCGCTGAGCGGCACCGCGCAACTCAGCCCCCTGCGCACCATCCGCCGACTGACGGACGCCGCGCGAATCCGCTCCGGAGGCAGCCCTTCCACGCTGGGAACCGGCATCCGCAGCCGCCGCTCCCCGCGCCGAACCGACTCCGGCAGCCGAACCGACTCCGGCGGCCGGCCGCTCCTCGCCGCCGGCCGCAGCCGAACGGGGCGATGCGGCCTCTTCCTCATCCTCCTCGAGCTGTTCATCCTCCTCGGTTTCGGTCGAGGCACGGACGTGGGCCACCTTGTGGCGCACCGTATCGACGATCTTTTCGCTGCGGTCCATCAGCACGTTGCCCGCCTCGTTGACCTTGTTGATGAAGTTGCGGTTGATGAAGACCCCCGTGAGGATCCACCCGCCAATGAGCAGGATCAGCGTTCCTAACGAACCGATCGCTCCGGGCAGCATGCCGATCGAGGCGTCGTCCCCGAAGGGGTGACGGCTGGCAAGCAGGTTGCCGAAGGCCCCGCCCCACCCCGTGCTCGAGCAGAGGCTCCACCGCGCGCCGAACAGATAGCCCAGCGTCAGCGATCCGAGGATCATGACGAGCAGTAGCGACAGCACCGACTGATTGATCCGCAGCGGGCGCTGGCGGATGATCCGCACGCCGACCAGGATAAGCACCACCGGGATCAGGATGCCGAAGACGCCGAACGAATTGTCGACGAGCATCCGGCCGAGCCGTGCGCCGAGTGGTCCGCAGGGGTTTTCGATCTCCGAACCGAGCAGTTCGCGATCCTCGGCCGATTTCTGGAGAACGCTCTGGTCCTCGGCCCAGCAGAAGTAGGAGAAAAAGACCGCCGCCGCGACGAAGATACCCACGCACAGCAGCAACAGACCCGCAATCCAGCGGGCGCTGTCGCGATTCGAGCGCTGTACGTTCTGTCGAGCGTTGGAAGAGGTATTTCGGGATGCCATTGCTGTGAATTCTTACGCCTGTATGATCAGCGAAGGTACGAATTTTTTCCGAGATTCCGGGTGTCGGAGCGGTTGAAAATGGAGAAAGGTCCCTCAGAGGGATTCCAGTGCCTTGCGTTCCAGACGCTGGCGGTAGGCTTCGTCGGCGAAGGTCAGGAAGCGATACTGCGGCTTGTGATCCGCCCCGGCGCGCAGTCCGTCACGGTCGAGCAGCTGCACGACACGCCGCGCCACGGCCGGCGACGGATCGACGATCGTCACGCCGTGTCCGGCCACAATACGCTGAAGCACAGTCAGCAGGAAGGGATAGTGCGTGCATCCGAGCACGATCTGGTCGGCACCGCGTTCGAGCATCGGTTCGACGGCGGCCCTCACGCAGGCTTCGGCTTCGGGCGTCGCCTCGCGGTCCTGCTCGACCAGTTCGACAAAGCCGCGTCCGGGGACCGTCAGCACCTCGATACCCTCGCCGTAACGGGCTGCCGTGCGGCGGAAGAGGTCGCCGTCGAGGCTCCGTTCCGTGGCCAGCACCCCCACCACCCGGCTGCGCGTGGCCAGGCAGGCGGGTTTCACCGCCGGCTCCATCCCCACGATCGGCACCCGGTCGTACTTCGCCCGCAGGAAATCGATCGCCGCGGCCGTCGCCGTATTGCAGGCCACGACGACGAGTTTGCACCCCTGCTCCCCGACCAACCGTCCGACCGCCTCGTCGGCCAGCCGGCGGATCTCCTCGCGCGGGCGCGACCCGTAGGGGCAGTTCTTCCCGTCGCCCAGATAGACCAGCGACTCGCCGGGCAGCGCACGACGGATCTCGCGCCAGACGGTCAGACCGCCCAGCCCCGAATCATACACACCTATGGGAGCATTGTTCACTGCCGAAATGATTGCTTGATCGTGAATTATTTGCGAAAACCGCGGCCCTCCTCCGGCGTCCGGTCCCGCTCCCCGGAGGGAACGGCTCCGCATGCGGCGAGGATCCGCTCGACGAGCTCCTCGTCCGAAAGGCCGCTGCAGTCGAGGACGAGCTCCGCCTGCCGGTAAAAGGGCTCCCGCCCGGCCATGTCCTGCCGCATGAAGCACACCAGCTGCTCGTCGTCGAGCCCCCGCAGGCGGGGACGTTTCTGACGCCCGTAGGGGCTCAGCCGGCCGGCGATATTCTCGGCCGTACGGCGCAGATAGACCGTATGTCCGGCGGCATTCATGCAGGACATGTTGTCGCGCCAGACGGGAAGTCCGCCCCCCGTGGAGATCACCGCCGAGGGGTACTCGGCAATGGCCCGTTCGAGCACCTCGCGCTCCAACTCACGGAAGCGCTGCTCCCCCTCGTAATGGAAGACATCGGCCACCGAAGCCCCTTCGTGCCGCTCGACCAGCGTGTCCGTATCGACAAAGGGAATCCCCAGGCGCCGGGCCAGCCGACGCCCCAGGGTACTCTTGCCGCAACCCATATATCCGACCAGGAAAAAGCGTGCCATCGTTCCGTCAGAACAGATTCAGCTGTTCGGGGTCGACCACCTGGTCGGTATCCCCCTTCGGCCGTTCGATCTCGAACTCCACACCTCCGGCATTCGATCCCGCAGGCGGCAGCCCCGATTCCGAGACGATGCCCGACGGGGCACTCTCTCCGCGCGACCTCTTTCCGTCCGCATCCGCAGAGGCCGGCGTCTGCGGACTCCCGGCTGCGGCCCCGCTCGCGAACTCATCGTCCGAATCCTCCTCTTCCGACGTCTCCGGCTCCTCGGGAAGCTCCGGTTCGATCATCCGCAGCGTATCGACCTCGTAAGTCGTAAGACGCTTGCCCTTGGCGCGGTGGCTCTTCACGCCGACAAACTCGTCGACATCCACCAGATCCGCCGGACGCGACGCGTGAGCCCCCTTGTAGGTGATCTCCAGCCGGGCCCCCGAACGCGCCGTCACGCAGATGAAGCGGTCCTCCGGATCGAGGAACTCCTGCATCTTGTCCGTCATCTCGGCCGTGAAGCGTTTCAGATAATAGTAGTGCTGTTCGCCGTCGTAGTAGCAGAGGCTGTAGACCCGATCCGGCGAGTAGCGTCCCACGAAGATCGTATCGTCGGGGAAGTGCTGCCCCAGGTCGTAACCCGTGATATAGTACTGGTTCTTGGCCGTCCAGACGATCAGTTTGTCGTCGCCCTTGAACTCGCCCAGCAGGCGGCCCCGCCCGTCGGTGTTCAGCCGCCGCACATCCTCGTCGTACCAGATGTCCTGCGCCCCGAGCGTCGAGGTGCCGCGCTCCTTGAGCACGATCTTGTGGATGCCGTAGCGCGAGAAGAGGTTGCCCTGGCTCTGGCGCCCCTTGATCGCCAGCGTCGAGAAGTCCAGATCGACGATCACCTTCTTCAGCCGCGGACGCGGCTTGAAGTAGACCTTCAGCACCTCGGCCTCGCCGTTCGGGTTCACCGACATGTAGAAGATCTCGCTCTTGGGCGTTCCCTTGGTGATGTTGTACTCCTTGTCGCGCGTGATGCCCTTGATGGCGCACCGCTTCATCATGATCGGGCCGTTCTTGCCGTCGCGGTAGAGGACGTTGTAGATCGTCCGCTCGTCGTTGCGCTTGAAGACCCCGATGTAGTAGATTCCCTTGTCGAAGAAGGCCTTCTCGCTCACCTTCGTGATGATGTAGCGCCCGTCCTTCGTGAAGACGATCACGTCGTCGATATCCGAGCAGTCACAGACGAACTCCGCATCCTTCATCGACTTGCCGATGCCGAAGAATCCCTCGGCCCGGTCGACGTAGAGTTTGGCATTGGTCACGGCCACCTTCGTCGCCTCGATCGAGTCGAACTCGCGCAGCTCCGTGCGCCGTTCGCGCCCCTTGCCGTACTTCTCGCGGATGCGCTCGTACCACGCCACGGCATAGTCCGTCAGGTGGTCGAGGTTGTACTGCGTCGTCTTGATATCCTGCTCGATCTGGCGGATCTCGTTGTCGGCCTTCTCCGAGTCGTAACGCGATATGCGGATGAACTTCAGCTCCGTAAGGTGCTGCACGTCCTCGAGCGTCACCTCGCGCCGCAGCTGTTTCTTAAAGGGTTCCAGCCCCTTGTCGACCGCAGCATAAGCCTCCTCGCGCGTGCGGCACCCCTCGATCAGCTGATAGAGTTTGTTTTCGATGAAGATCCGCTCGAGCGAGGCCGCATGCCACGCCTCGTTCAGCTCGCCCAGCCGGATCCGCAGCTCCTGCCCCAGCAGCGAGCGCGTATGGTCGGCCGAACGGCGCAGGATCTCCGACACGCCCAGGAAGTGGGGCTTGTCGTCCCAGATGACGCAGGCGTTCGGGGCGATCGAAACCTCGCAGTCCGTGAAGGCGTAGAGGGCGTCGATCGTCTTGTCGGACGACTCGTCCGGAGCCACCTGAATGATGATCTCCACCTTGTCGGCCGTATTGTCGTCGACCTTGCGGATCTTGATCTTGCCCTTCTCGTTGGCCTTGATGATCGAATCCTTGATCGATTCGGTGGTCGTCGTATAGGGAATTTCCGTAATGGCCAACGTCCGCTTGTCGATCTTCGAGATGCGGGCCCGCACCTTCACCGTGCCGCCCCGCAGACCGTCGTTGTAACGGCTCACGTCGGCCAGACCGCCCGTCGGGAAGTCCGGATAGAGCTGGAAGTCGCGCCCCTGCAGGTGGGCGATCGAGGCCTCGATCAGCTCGTTGAAGTTGTGCGGCAGGATCTTCGACGCCAGACCCACGGCAATGCCGTCCGAACCCTGTGCCAGCAGCAGCGGGAACTTGATCGGCAGCGTCACGGGCTCCTCCTTGCGGCCGTCGTACGAGAGCATCCACTCCGTGGTCTTCTTGTTGAAGACCACGTCGAGGGCGAATTTCGACAGCCGCGCCTCGATGTATCGGCCGGCGGCGGCCTCATCACCCGTAAGGATGTTGCCCCAGTTGCCCTGGCAGTCGATCAGCAGATCCTTCTGCCCCAGCTGCACGAGCGCATCCTTGATCGAGGCGTCGCCGTGCGGATGGTACTGCATGGTCTGTCCCACGAGGTTGGCCACCTTGTTGTAGCGGCCGTCGTCGACCACCTTCATGGCGTGGAGAATGCGTCGCTGGACGGGTTTCAGACCATCCTCGACGTGCGGCACGGCGCGCTCCAGAATCACATACGAGGCGTAGTCCAGGAACCAGTTCTTGTACATGCCCGTCAGTTTGCGCACGTCGCCTTCGTCGTGCGTCAGGCGGTCGAACTTGCCGGGACGGCCCGCTGCGCCTGCAGCAGCCTCCCCGCCGCGGCCGGCTCCACCGGCCGTCACGCCGCCGGCATCGGCCGCTCCAGTCCCGCCGAAGCCCGCCTCGCCGGCCGCTCCGTCAGTCCACCCGTCGGCTCCTTCATCGGTTCCCCCGTCGGCCCCCTCGTCGGCTCCTCCGTCAATCCCCTCATCGGCCCCCTCGTCGGCCCCCTCGTCTACCGGCTCTTCGGGGGTCGAGGCGTCCTCGTCGAACAACTCATCCCCCAACCGGTCGTCATCTCTATATTTGTCGTCTGCCATAATTCGTCAGTTGATTTTCAGATCCTGCTCCACGAGATCCTCCTCGATGCGCAGGTTGTCGATGATGAAGCCCTGCCGTTCGTAGGTGTTCTTGCCCATGTAGAACTCCAGCAGGTCGTGAATCGGGTCCTCCTTCGTGATGCGCACCTTGTCCAGGCGCATGTTCTCGCCGATAAACTCCCGGAACTCGTCGGGCGAGATCTCGCCCAGACCTTTGAACCGCGTGATCTCGGCACTGGCCCCCAGTTTGGCTATCGCCCGCAGCCGCTCCTCCTCCGAGTAGCAGTAGAGCGTCTCCCGCTTGTTGCGCACACGGAACAGCGGCGTCTGCAGCACGTAGAGGTGCCCCTGGCGGATCACGTCGGGGAAGAACTGCAGGAAGAAGGTCATCATCAGCAGCCGGATGTGCATGCCGTCGACATCGGCATCCGTCGCGATGACCACCTTGTTGTAGCGCAGGTTGTCCATGTCCTCCTCGATGTTCAGCGCCGCCTGCAGCAGGTTGAACTCCTCGTTCTCGTAGACCACCTTTTTGGTCAGCCCGAAGCAGTTGAGCGGTTTGCCGCGCAGCGAGAAGACCGCCTGTGTCCGCACGTCGCGGCTCTTGGTGATCGAGCCCGAGGCCGAGTTTCCCTCCGTGATGAAGATCATCGACTGTTCGGCCAGTTCGTTCTTGTCCGTGCGGTGGATCTTGCAGTCGCGCAGCTTGCGGTTGTTGAGCGAGACCTTCTTGGCCGTCTCGCGCGCCTTCTTCTGCACGCCCGAGATCGCCTTGCGCTCCTTCTCGTTCTCGACGATCTTCCGCTGCAGGATCTGCGCCGTCTCGGGGTGCTTGTGCAGGTAGTCGTCGAGGTGCTTGCCGAGGAACTCCATCACGAAGTTGCGGATCGTCGGGCCCGACTTCGACATCTCCTTCGAACCGAGTTTCGTCTTGGTCTGCGACTCGAAGATCGGGCTCGACACCCGGATCGAAATCGCCCCGATGAACGACGTACGGATATCCGCCGGGTCGTAGTCCTTGTGGTAGAACTCACGGATGGTCTTGGCCACGGCCTCGCGGAAGGCCGCCTGGTGCGTGCCGCCCTGGGTCGTGTACTGTCCGTTGACGAACGAATAGCAGCTCTCGCCGTAGCCCGAACCGTGGGTCAGCGCCACCTCGATATCCTCCCCCGAAAGGTGGATCGGCGGGTAGAGCGGCTCTTCGGACATGTTCTCGTCGAGCAGGTCCAGCAGGCCGTTCTTCGACGTAAAGGATTTGCCGTTCAGGCGCACGGTCAGCCCCCGGTTCAGGTAGGTATAGTTGCGGACCAGCTGCTCGACATACTCCATGCGGTAGCTGTAGGGGCCGAAGATCGCCTCGTCGACCCGGAAGCGGACCTCCGTGCCGTTCTTCTCCGTCAGACCGCTCTCCCAGCTGTCATCCTGCTCGATGCCCTGCTGGAAATGGACCGTATGGGCCTCGCCGTTGCGGATCGAGCGGGCCCAGAAGTCGCTCGAGAGGTAGTTCACCGCCTTGACGCCCACGCCGTTCAGGCCGACCGTCTTCTTGAAGGCCGCCCCCTCCTCGTCGTCGTCATACTTGCCGCCCGTGTTCATCACGCTCACCGCCGCCGAGAGCGAATTGAGCGGAATACCGCGCCCGTAGTCGCGCACCGTCACCACGCCGTCGGCCACCGTAATGTCGATCTGATGGCCGAAACCGTTCATGTACTCGTCGATCGAGTTGTCGGTCACCTCCTTGATCAGCACGTAGATACCGTCGTCGGGCTGCGAGCCGTCGCCCAGTTTGCCGATATACATGCCCGGACGCAGCCGCACGTGCTCGCGCGGGGTGAGCGTACGGATGGCGTCGTCGCCGTAGTTGTTCAAATTCGTATTGAGTAAATCTGCCATAGTCTATCTTCTTTGACGGATATCGGCCAATGCCGCGCACATCGCGTCGTGCACCTCGTTCATCAGCTCGTGCGGATCCGTCGCCGCCACCCGCTCCGCCGGAATGGGCGGAAGGACCCGGATCGTGATCCGGTTGCCCCAGTTGAAGAGCAGATTGCGGTGGATCAGCGTCCGCGTGCCGTCCATCACCACCGGCAGGATGTCGACCCCGGCCTCGCGCGCCAGCGTGAAGGCCCCCGCCTTGAAGCGGTGGATCTCGCCGTCCTTCGAACGCGTCCCCTCGGGGAAGATCGCAATCGACGCCCCGCGCGAAATCCACTCCTTGCCCTGGCGGATCATCTGTTCGAGCGCCTCGGTCGCCCGTCCGCGGTTGATGCAGATGTCGCCGTGCAAGACGAGATACTGCCCGAAGAAGGGGATCTTGAAGACCTCGCGCTTGGAGACCCACCGGAAATTGAGCGGCAGGTAGTACAGCGTCGGGATATCGATCACCGTATTGTGGTTGATGACGATCACATACTGCTTGCGCCGGTCGATCCGCTCACGCCCCTCGACCCGCTGGCGCCAGCGCAGCGGGATGAAGAAGAAGATGCGCACCAGGATCCGCGACAACTCGTGAACCACGCGCCGGCCCCGGTCGAACGGGTAGCACACCACCAGCGCCACGGCCGACAGAATCATGAACACGGTGCACAGCAGCACCAAGAAAATGTAGTATAACGCGCTCAGCATAAGGTTGTTGTTTTCGCAGATACCGCATTCGCAAAGCGGGTCCGACGGTGATTTATCCTGCAAATTTAATCATTATTTCCCGGGTTTCCTACCCCTCGGAGCGACGTTTTTTCAACAAATTTTTCCCAAATTCATCCCCATAAAATATATGTATCAACTTTTTTTTGAAAAATTAGTACTTTGCGATACACAGTATAAAGATTTTTATATATCTTCGCATTGTCGAATAGATCAAAAAGCAAACAACTCAAACTCCGAATACCATGAAAAAGTGGATTCTCCTGATCACGATCCTCGCCGCTGCGGCCCTGACCGCCTCGGCCGCAAGACTGTTCCCCGCCCACGGCCGCGTCGTCGACCAGCAGGGAAAGGCCGTCGAATATGCGACGGTCGTCCTGATGAAGGACGAGCAGCAGGTGGCCGGCATGGCCACCGACGCCGACGGACGCTTCGAACTAAAGGTCGCTCCCGGCGAGTACACCCTCCAGATCCAGTACCTCGGCCTCGACTCCGTGAAACGGGTGGTCCGCGTCGAACAGGACAACGACCTCGGTGAGTTCGTCATGCGGAGCTCCTCGACGCAGATCGAAGGGGTGGTCGTCTCGGCCCAGCTCGTGCGCCGCGAGGCCGACCGCTTCGTCGTCGACGTGGCAAACGCCCCCGCCGCCATCGGCAAGGACGGCATCGAACTGCTCGAACATGCCCCCGGCGTCTGGATCGACGGCGAGAAGATCTCGATCAACGGCAAGAGCGGCTCGAAGGTCTTCGTCAACGACCGCGAGCTGAGGATGGACAACGAACAGCTGCTGACCTATCTGCGCTCGCTGCGCGCCGAGGAGATCCAGAAGATCGAGGTCGTGCCGGTCACCGGTGCCGATTTCGACGCCGATTCGTCGGCCGGCATCATCAAGATCACCCTCAAGAAACGGCGCGAAAACGGCATGAACGGGTCGGTCGCCTTCAACACCACGCTGAGCGACATTTACCACTCCTACGACCCCTCGGCCAACATCAACGTCCACTCCGGACGGCTCGACTTCTACGCCTCGGTGTGGGCCTCGCCCGGCGGCGATACGAAGACCATCTCCAACGAGAATACCATCTACAGCGGCTCGAACAAGGGGCTTACCGCCCACTCGGTCAACCGGAACGACGACGAAAGTTACGGTGTCAATGCCGGAAGCATCTTCGAACTGGACCAGAAAAACAGCATCGGTGCCGAGTTCTCCTACTGGCGTGGCAAGTCGGGAGGCCCGAACCAGACCTCGACCGATCTGAGTGACGGCAGCGAGGTGGTCAACACCCGAAGCATCTTCAACAGCCACAGCCTCAACAACACCTACGCCGTGACGTTCAACTACATCCACAAGCTCGACACCCTCGGCTCGACCCTCAAGCTGCTGGCCGACTACACCCGCCGCAACTCCGACTCGGGGAACGACAACTCGAGCCGCATCACCACGGGCAACACCTTCGTCGACTCGCTCTACCGCGACAACGCCACGAGCATCTACGACGTGGCAACGGCCACGCTCGCCCTCGAAAAGAGCTTCTCGCCCCGCTGGACGCTGAAGGCCGGTGCCAAGTACACCTTCAACGACATGCGCAACACCGCCCTCTACGAATACCAGAAGGCCGACGCCTGGCTGCGCAACGACAACCAGAGCTACACGATCAACTACACCGAAAACATCGCGGCAGCCTACGCCATCGCCTCGGCCCAGCTCGGACGCTGGAGCCTGGTGGCCGGTCTGCGCGGCGAGTTCACCCACACCTACGGCAAGGGCAGCGACGTCAAGCAGGACTACTTCTCGCTCTTCCCCAACGCCAACATCTCCTACGCCCTTTCGCAGGAGAAGGGCTACTCGCTGATCCTGCAGTATGCCCGCACGATCGAGCGCCCGCGCTTCTGGTGCCTCAACCCGCAGCGGACGCAGATCTCCGACTACACCTATCAGACCGGTAACCCGCGGCTCAACCCCTCGTATCAGAACGACCTGAGCCTCACCGCCGTACTGGCCCACAAATACACCCTCACGGCCGGCGTGCAGATCGTCACCGACGAGATCCAGCAGGCGATGCTCACCGATCCCGAAAACCCCGACATGCTGCGCATCGACTGGGTCAACTACGACGCTACGTCGAGCTACTACCTCTCGGCCAACCTGCCCTTCCAGCCCACCAAGTGGTGGCAGCTCAACGTCAACGCCACCTACATGCGCCGCGGTCAGCGCGTCGAGCAGCACGGCGCCCAGCAGTACTTCAACTGGGCATTCGTCAACGTCTCGAACACCTTCTCGCTGCCGGCCAAGTTCTACATCGACTGCTCGTACTTCTACCAGAGCCGCATCGACCTGGGCAACATCTGGGTGATGCCCAACCACATGCTGCAGGCCGGCATCAAGAAGCGTTTCGGCGAGCGGTTTACCCTCTCCTTCTCGGTCCGCAACATCCTCGATCAAGGCCAGACGATCGGAGCCAACGGCGATGGCTTCGTCCGCACGGTCAAGGTCAGCCAGCCCTGGAGCAACCGCCAGTATCGGTTCGGCGTGACCTGGAACTTCAAGAGCGGCAAGGCCTTCCATAAAAAGTCCGTCGAGGCAGGCTCCGAGGAGGAGAAGAAACGACTGTAACCCGATCCGCCGACAGGCCGACAGGGACAGTCTCCAAAAAGCGGATCGCCGGGCATGTAACCCGGCGATCCGCTTTTATTATAGAGGTATGACATTCAACAGGGGCTCTGCGGCTCCCGATGGTGATGCAGACGGGGCCGCGGCAGGCGGTGGGCCCAGCGGACGGCCCAGTGCGGCAGGTGCGGACGCCGCATCCAGCGGGCCAGATGGGTGACCGAGTTGGGAAGATGCAGCGACTGGCCCGCAATGATCAGCGTCACGGCCACCAGAATCAGCACCACCCCCACCCCGATCCGCAGCGTGAAGGCCTCGCCGAAGACCACGACGCCGAAAAACAGCGCCGTGACGGGCTCCAGCGCTCCGAGAATCGCCGTCGGGGTCGAGCCGATGCGGCGGATCGCCCCGGCCATCGTCACCAGCGAGATGATCGTCGGGAAGAGGGCCAGCGAGATGGCGTTCACCCACAGCAGCGGCGAGGGGATGGCCTGCAGTTCGCTGCAGCCGCGCAAGCGCACGATGTAGACCAGCGACCCGAACAGCAGAGCATAGAAGGTGAGCTTCTCGGTCGGGAGGCGGCTCAGCGACGAGCGGTTGATCCCGACGATATAGATCGCATAGGAGAGGGCCGAAAGGAAGACCAGGATGACCCCCGTAAGGTTGAGCGTCGAGCCGTCGCCCCCCTTGTAGAGGAGCGAAATGCCCGCACACGCCAGCACGATCGAGAGGACCGTGACCACCGTAACCCGTTCGTGGAAACCCACGGCCATGATCACCGCCACCATCACCGGGTAGACGAAGAGGATCGTCGAGGCGATGCCCGCATCCATCAGGTTATAGCTCTCGAACAGCAGCAGCGACGAGGCCGAAAAGAGGAGACCCATGATCATGAGCGGCACGATCTCACGCCGCGAGACGGCGAACGACTGCCGCCGCACGAGCATCAGCACCCCCAGCATCACCACCGCCAGCACGTAGCGGTAGAAGAGCACCGAATCGGCCCCCATGCCCGCCCCGTAGAGCGGCAGGGCAAAGAGCGGATTCAGGCCGTAGCTGGCCGCGGCTACCGCACCCAGCAGATAGCCGCGCATTCGTTCGGACGGCATCTCAGAACTTCACCTCGGGAACCGCGGAGCTTCCCTCCGAAGCTTCGAAGTAGGGTTTGCGCTCGAAGCCGAACATCGCGGCCACGAGATTCGACGGGAAACGCCGTACCGTGCGGTTGTAGGCCTCGGCCGCATGGTTGAAGTCCTGACGCGAGACCGAAATCCGGTTCTCGGTCCCCTCGAGCTGGGTCTGCAGTTCGAGGAAGTTCTGGTTGGCCTTCAGATCGGGGTAGTTCTCCGCCACGGCGATCAGACGACCCAGTGCCGAACGCACGCCGGCCTGTGCCTGCTGGAATTCGGCCAGCCGCTCGGGGGTCAGTTCGTCGGCCGAAAGGTTGATCGACGTGGCCCGTGTCCGCGCCTCGGTCACCTCCGACAGGGTCTGCGACTCATGCTCGGCGTAGCCCTTGACCGTATTGACCAGATTCGGAATCAGATCCGCACGCCGCTGGTACTGCGTCTCGACATTCGACCAGGCGCTCCGCACCCGCTCCTCCTTGTTGACCAGCCCGTTGTAGGTGACGTAGAAGAAGATCGCGACAACCGCCACGACTCCGATCCAGATCCATTTTTTCATTTTTCGATGTTTGTTTATCAGGTTAATATCTCATTTTCAGTCATATCGCATCGTGCTACCAGTTCGAGCCGGCGCCTCCGCCTCCGAACGATCCCCCGCCGAAGGATCCTCCGCCGAACGAACCGCCCCGGCCGCCGCCGAAGCCGCCCAGACCGCCGCCGATGATCATCCCGCCGCCCGGACCGCCGAAATGGTCGTCCCGGTAGCTGCGCTGCCGCCGCCGGAAGCGTTTGCCGCAGTGCGGGCAAAGGTATTCACACTCCTCGATGCGGTATTCCGGAGTCAGCCCCACCTCGACGCACGAGACCTGTTTCAGTCCGCGCCGGCCGCATGCGGGGCAGCGCGGACGCGCCTGGCGGCGGGCCAGCCACAGCAAAAGCGGCAGCCCGAACACGACTCCTCCCGTCAGCAGCAGGATCGCCCATCCGGGCAACTCTTCCGCACCGCTGTCGCTCAGATCGGGGTTGCCCCCTTCGAGCACCGCGGCCGCAGCCTCCACACCGGCGACCATTCCCGCGCTGTAGTCCCCCTCCCGGAAGAAGGGCAGCATGCGCTGCATCTGGATCCGCTTGCAGAGGGCGTCGGGGAGGATCCCCTCCAACCCCTGACCGGTGACGAAGCGGATCTCGCGGCGATCCTTCGCCAGCAGGATGCCCAGTCCGTTGTTGCTCGCCGAGGAGCCCACGCCCCACCGGCGGAACAGCTCGATGGCAAACTGGAAGAGATCGCCGCCCGCCACATCGTCGACGGCCACTACCGCCACCTGGGCCAGTCCCCGCTCGCGCAGCGATGCGCAGATCGAATCGATCCGCAGCGTCGCCCCGGCCGAGAGGATGCCGTCGGGATTCGAGACATAGCGCCGCGCGTCGCGCAGCTGCACGTTGGGGATCTCCTCCACGCGGTAGGTGCGCGCCCGCAGCGTCGCGAAACTCGCAAGCAGCAGCGCCAAAAGCAGAATTCGTTTCATCGTCATATTGCAACCACAAAGATAACGAAATATTCGCCCCGTGCAATTCCGCGAGGGGTTTCCGCGGCCGCACCCGGCAAAAAAACGACGGCCCGCAGCGTTGCAGGCCGTCGCCGGATCCTCTTGCCGGAAGAAATCAGAAGCGGAAGCTGAGGTAGATCCGCATCGACGAGGTCTTGAACTTGCGCTTCGGCACCGACATTTCGTCCATGATGTCCCCCACCGAGGGATTCTCCTCGTCGCCGAAGGCATCCTCGTCGAAGTTCGATTCGTCGAACGACAGTCCGCTGTAGTTGGCCGATCCCCAGCGCCACTCGACGCCGACCGAGATCACGTTCCACGCAACGGCGCAGCCCGCATTCCACATCGTCACGTAGTGGTGGTGGAACGTGTCGTTCATGTAGAGGGCCGAATAGGACGGCGCCACCCGGAAATAGCCGCTCACCTTGAGCCGGTGCACCGGATTGAGTCACCGAGGGGCCGAACTGCATGCTGAATTCCGCCTGGTGGACCGCCGACTCATCCACGCTGCCCGTCTCGGGGTCGAGTTCCGGAAGCGTCGACTTCGCATAGTTGAGATCCATCCACGTCCAGTCGAGGCCGAACTTGATCATCCCGGCCAGCGGCTTCTTGTGCAGGTAATAGGTCTTGCCGCTGCTCAGCGAAACACCGAAGTCACTCTGCAGTTCGATACCCGTGGATTTGTCCGTCAGCGTCTGCTTGACGTAGCCCAGGTTGAAATATTTCGCACGATCCTTCCACACCACCCGGTTCAACCGCTCCTGTTCAAGCTCCTGGTTGGTGTTCGACATGTTGTTCACGACCTGCTGCAACGAGTCCAGACGCTGCGTCATCTCGTCACTCTGATTCTGAGCCTGCACCCCGCTCGCCACGACGACCAGCAGGCTCACTGCCAATAGGGATAATTTTTTCATGTGTGATGGTTGAGTTGTATTGAGATAACAAATATAACAAAAAGGATGTAAAAAAAGAACAAAAAAGTCCTTGATTTTCATCCGAAATGCAGCGTCACCGCCGCCAACACGCCCCCTTCGGGACGATTTTCCGCCACGGAACCGTCCGCCGGCAGCGGCCCCTCACTCCGGATCCCGGTCCGACGCCCGCCCGGTCCGACGCCCCGTCAGCGGGTCAGCACCCGGTAGCTCCACGGGGCCATATCCTCCTCGACCCGGCCCCGGAACTCGTACGGACGGCCCGTCACCAGATCGGTATACATGCCGGCGTAGATCCCCGTATAATAATCGGTATGAATCGTATAGGGCGAGAGGTTCATCACGGCGATCACCCGGTTGCCGTCCACCTCGCGCACGAGGATCATCAGGCAGTCCTCGGCGTTGTTGCGGATCTCGACAAGCCCCCCGCCGCGACCTCCGCAGGCCAGCGCCGGATTGGTGTGGCGCAGCGTCGTCAGCCGCCGGTAGAACTCCGTATAGGCATTCACATGGTAGCGTTCGGCCGGGATCGGATCGCGGTCGAAAAAGGCAAACGAATGGTCGTATCCGATCTCCTGCCCCGTATAGATCAGCGGCAGCCCCCGCGGCACCACGAACGTAAAGAGCGCCATGATCTCGCGCGCCGCTCCCATCCGCTTGAACTCCGTGCCGTTCCACGAATTCTCGTCGTGGTTCGACGTGAATGTCAGCCGCATGGCCCACTCCGGATAGCGTCCGCGGTCGGCATAGAGGTAATCGCGCAGCGAGGTCACCCGCACGCGCTGTGCCGCCACGTCGTTCATCAGATGGTGCATCTCCCAGGCGTAGCAGGCATCGAAGGCCCCCTGTTCGAAAAGGTTCTGCTCCTCGGCCTCGGCCAGCAGGAAGAGATCCGGCTTCAGGGCCCGCAGCCGCCGCGAGGTCTCGTTCCAGAACTCCACCGGGACCAGCATCGCCATGTCGCACCGGAATCCGTCGACGGCATGGTCGCGTACCCAGAACTCCATCGCCTCGGCCTCACCCTCCCAGACGGCCCGTTCGCCGTAGTTGAGTTTCGCCGTATCGGTCCAGTCCCACGGCACGGCCGGCTGGCCCGCCGCATCGCGTTCGTACCACGAGGCGGGACGTTCGGTCACCCACCGCGCATCGCGCGAGGTGTGGTTCGCCACCCAGTCGAGCAGCACCTTCAGCCCCAGCCGATGGGCCTCCGCCACAAAGGCGTCGAAATCGGCCATCGTCCCCAGTTCGGGATTCACCGCACAATAGTCGCTGATCGAATAGTAGGAGCCCAGCGACCCCTTGCGCGACACGCGCCCGATCGGGTAGACGGGCATCAGCCACACCGCATCCACGCCCAGCTCCTTGAGAAAGGCCAGGCGTCCGGCAGCGGCTCGAAGCGTCCCCTCGGGCGTCAGCTGGCGCACGTTCATTTCATAGATCACAGCCTGATAGCTCCACTCGGGATGTAACATGCAATTGTCTGATTTTAGGATTGTCAATTCGAATCTCCGGAAACCGGACCGGGATCCCGCACGGCCGATACGCAACGGACCGACAGGCCCGAATCGACGGATCCGGACACCCTTTTCAGGACGAAAATCGGTCCGAATCGTGCACCCTGAACGATCCCTTCCGGTCCTTTCGGGCCACCAAATATACGATTTTTTTCCCGAATTGACCCACTTCCGCCCCGCACCGGCCCATTTTACACGCTTTTCCCCGTGAATTCGGCCCGGGAAAATGAAACGGTTTCGCGGATTTTTTCCTATCTTTGCGCACGTATTACCCCAATGCCTATATTTTTCAGTATGAACCATCTTTGTCGACTCGCCGGAATCGCTCTCCTGGGCCTGATGCTCGTCTCCTGTTCCGCTCAGAAACGCGTCTGGTACATGCAGGATGCGACCCCGTCCACTCCTGAACAAATCGCACAGAACGGCCAGATCCGTATCAAACCGCTCGACCGGCTCACGATCATCGTCAACAGCAAGGACCCCGAACTCGCCGTGCCGTTCAACTCCTCCACGTCGCTCAACTCCCTCTCGGGAACCCCGACCTCGTCATCCAGCACGCAGTCGCTCCAGGTCCGCACCGTCGACGAACAGGGATTCGTCGACATGCCCATCATCGGCCCCGTCCAGTGCGAAGGCCTTACCCGCAGCGAACTCGCCAAGGTCATTGCCGACAAGATCCTCGAGGGCGGTTACATCAATGACCCCACGGTCAACGTCCAGTTTGCCGACATGAAGTTCTCGGTCATCGGCGAAGTCGCCCACCCCGGTACGTTCGACATCACCCGCGACCGGATCTCGATCTTCGACGCCCTGGCCATGGCCGGTGACATGACCGTCTACGGTGTCCGGAACGAAGTCTACGTTACCCGCGAAAGTAACGGCGAAAGAACCATCGAGGTGCTCGATCTCACCTCGAAGGACTTCTTCAACTCGCCCGCCTTCTATATCCAGCAGAACGACGTCATCTACGTCAAACCCAACAAGTACAAGGCCCAGTCCGGTGAAATCAGCCAAAACCGTAACTTCTACCTTTCGCTGATCAGTACAACCGTATCCGTCGCTACACTCATCGTTACCCTCACGACACTCAAATAAATCCCTATCATGACAGATCAACAGCTCAATCCGCAGCCGCAGGTCAGCAACGACGACCTCTCGGGAGCGATCAACCTCCACGACATCATCCGCATGGTGGTCGTGAACTGGTACTGGTTCGTCCTCTCGGTGATCATCTGCCTCGGCGCGGCTTACTACTATCTGGCCAAAACCCCGAAGATATACAGCCGTACCGCCACCATCCTCGTCAAGGACTCCCGCAAGGGCGGTGACCTCGACGTGTCGGCCTTCAGCGACCTGGCCGGATTCCAGACCCAGCGCAGCGTCGACAACGAGGTCTTCATCCTCCAGTCGCGCCGCCTGATGAGCGAGGTCGTCCGCCGGCTCAACCTCTCGGTCAACTACTCCATCGACGAACGGCTGCGCGACAAGGACCTCTACGGCGAATCGCCCATCGAAGTCTCGTTCGTCAACGACAACGAGGATCAGGCCCTCTCGCTGAGCGTCACCCCGATCAGCGACGAACAGATCCAGCTGAGCGACTTCCACGACGGATTCGTCACCAAACAGGAGAGCCGCAGCGTCATCACCGCCCAGTACGGCGATACGATCCCCACCCCCGTCGGACAGGTCATCGTCAACAAGAGCCTCTACATGAGCGACAAGTACAACGGCGTGCCGGTTCATGTCAGCAAGAGCTCGCTCAAGGCCACCACGGACGCCTATCGCGCCGCCGTGAAGTGCGACGTGGCCAACAAGCAGGCCTCGGTGGTCACCATCTCGATGAGCAACTCCGTCGCCAAACGCGCCGAGGATGTCCTCAACACCCTGATCGACGCCTACGAGAAGGACGCCATCAACGACAAACGCCGCGTATCGGTCACCACCGCCGAGTTCATCAAGGCCCGCCTCGAGGTCATCGGCCGCGAACTGGGCGATGTCGACAAGGACATCGAGGACCTCAAGAAGGACAACCAGATGGTCGACATCTCCTCCGAAGCCGCCCGCAGCGTCACCGAAAGCTCGCAGTATAAGGCCGAAGGCCTCTCGCTCGACAACCAGATCAACGTCGCCGGTTTCATCCGCGACTACCTCAACGACCCCTCGAAGGCCGGTGAGCTGATCCCCGCCATGGCCTCGGTCACCAATACGGCCGTCGCCGCTCAGATCGAAGAGTACAACTCCACGATCCTCCAGCGCGAAAAACTCCTCGAAAACAGCTCGGAAAACAGCCCCGTGATCCGCGACCTGGACAACCTGCTGGCCGCCGTCCGCCGCTCGATCATCGCCTCGCTCGATTCCCACATCTCGACCCTCGAGATCCAGCGCAGCGCCATGCGCCGCGAAGAGGAGAATGCCAACCGCAAGATCTCGACCATGCCCTCGCAGGAGAAGGTCATCCTCGGAATCACCCGTCAGCAGAAGATCAAGGAGGAGCTGTTCCTCTACCTGCTCAACAAACAGGAGGAGACCCAGCTCAACTACGCCATCGCCGAGAGCAACTCGCGTACGATCGACATGGCCTACGGCAGCTCCATTCCGGTATCGCCGCGCCCGATGATGATCCTGGCCGTCGCCGTCATCGTCGGACTGGCCATCCCCTTCGGCCTGCTCTTCCTGATCGGCATGCTCGATACGACGATCCGCGGCCGAAAGGATATTGAAGACAATCTCAGCGCTCCGTTCCTCGGCGACATCCCCTATCACGAAGGGGAGAACCAGGACGGGGTCGTCGTCCGCGAAACCGGCCGCGACGCCCTCTCCGAGGCCTTCCGCATCCTGCGGTCGAACATGTCGTTCATGAGCGTGTCGGCCGGCAACGAGATGAGGACCATCCTCTTCACCTCGTCGAACCCCCACGCCGGAAAGACCTTCATCGCCATGAACCTCGCCATGACGCTCGCCATGGCCGGCAAACGCGTCGTGCTGGTCGACCTCGACCTGCGCCGCCACGCCCTCTCCTCGCTCATGGGACACGGAAAAACCCGCAACGGTGTGACCGGATACCTCGCCGGTTCGATTACCGATATCGACTCGATGATCGACAAGACCTCCTACCACGAGAATCTCGATGTCATCTATGCCGGCATCCAGCCGCCCAACCCCACCGAAATGCTCCTCTCGGAACGACTCGACAAACTCGTTGCCGAACTGCGCAAGAAGTATGACTACGTCTTCCTCGACAGTACCCCCGCCATGTCGGTGGCCGATGCCGTGATCACCGACCGGCTGTCGGATCTCTGCATCTACATCGTCCGGGAAGGTGTGCTCGACCGCCGTCAGCTCCCCGACATCGAGCGTCTCTACCGCGAGAAGAAGCTCCACAACATGTGCATCGTCCTCAACGGCGCCCGGACCCGCCGCCACGGTTACGGATATGGCTATGGATACGGCTACGGGTATGGATACGGATATGGCTACGGGTATGGCGACGAATACCGCGACGAAAGCTACCGCAAGCGCATCAAGAACTTCCTGCTGTCGCTGACCCGCAAAGTAAAACGTTAGAAAATGGCCATTCACGATGCCGTCATAGCCGTCGATTTCGACGGAACGGTCGTTACACACGCCTATCCCGAGATCGGCGAGGATGCCGGAGCCGTTCCCGTGCTCAAGGAGCTCACCGACAACGGATGCCGGATCATCCTCTACTCGATGCGCCACGGAAAACTGCTCGACCGGGCCGTGGAGTGGTTCAAGTCACGGGGCATTCCGCTCTATGCCGTGAACGAAAACCCGCAGCAGAAGCGGTGGACCTCCTCGCCCAAGGTGCATGCCGATCTCTACATCGACGACAGCAACCTCGGGTGTCCGCTCCGCTTCATCGAGGGCGAAAAGCGCCCCGTCGCCGACTGGGTCCGCATCCGCGAACAGCTTGTCCGCGAAGGATTCCTCGACTGAGGCCGGCAGGAACTTACCCGGCGGCCGGAGCCTCGGCTAGGGCCGAACTGAGAGCCTGAAGGGGAAGGGGGACGGAAAGCCGGCCGATGCTGGCGAAGGGTCGGACTGCGGCGGAACCGCGGCTAAGGTCCGAACAGAGAGCCCGACCGAGGGCCGGAAATTCAGGGATGGAGAGGAAGCTCGATGAAGGCTCCAGTCCGAATGATGAAGGCTCCAGTCCGAATGATGAAGGCTCCAGTCCGAATCAAGAATCGACAACCGCCCACAGCAACACGTAGCCACCGGCCAAAGCTCAATCCAACAATTCCAACAAACGCGAATCTTCGACCACAACGAGGATTCGCGTTTGTTTTTTCAACGGGCAATCGCTACATTTGTCTTCCGTGAATCATTTAACGCATCAAATCATCATGAAAAAACTGCTGCTCTGGAGCTCGATGCTGCTCGCCGCCCTGACCTCAACGGCCCCGGTATCGGCTCAACTGCGTATCGGAAACAAAACCATCAACACCTCGAAACTCCTGTCGGCCGGAAAGGATGTCGCCCAGGCCATCTCGATCAATGACGATCAGATTGCGGAGCTCAGCCGCGAAGCCGTCGTCCTGATGGACAAGCAGAATACCGTTGCACCGGACTCGTCGCAATACGCCATCCGGCTGAAGCAACTGACACGGGGGATCTCCGAAGTGGAGGGTCTGCCGCTCAACTTCAAGGTCTATCTCGTCTCCGATGTCAATGCGTTTGCCTGCGGCGACGGTTCGATCCGCGTATTCAGTGCGCTGATGGACCTCATGGACGACGAACAGCTGATCGCCATCATCGGTCACGAAATCGGACACGTGGTCCATGCCGACACCAAACACGCCATGAAGAATGCCTATCTGGCCTCGGCCGCCCGCAATGCCATCGGATCGATCGAGGGTTCGGTCGTGGCCCGTCTGAGCGACTCGCAGCTGGGGGACATCGTGACGGCCTTCACCGATGCGCAATTCTCGCAGAAACAGGAGTATGCGGCCGATGAATACGGATTCGAATTCGCTACGGAGCACGGATTCGGCCCCGAGGCGATGTACAGTGCCCTGAACAAACTGCTCGAAATCTCTCAGGGATCGCAATCGTCGCTCGTGCAGAAGATGTTCTCGTCGCACCCCGACACCGAACGCCGCGCCGCACGCATGAAGGAGAAGGCCGATGCCTACGGAGCGGCCCATGACCCGGCCGGAAATGCCCCGACCACAAACGCGAATGCACAAGCCGGGAAATAAGCCCCATCCCTTCCTGTATGCAAAAACCCCGAACTGGCACTTCAGTCCGGGGTTTTTCATGGAACGGATTCGGATCGCACCGACATCTTCCGGGGCCCGATCCGGCAAACAGGCTATTCCCAGAGGTTGCGCGGATACTTGCCGTCGGCAATCATCTGCTCGATCGAGGCCATCAGCGCCGGTTTGTCCTCCTTGTAGGTCACACCGTGCCACTGTGCCGCCGAACGCAGCACACGCAGCGTCGCCGTACCGTCGCCGATCAGTTTGTTGACCATCGTCGGGATGTAGAACTCGGCCTTGATGTTGTCGTGATTCTCGGCATACCACGTCTTGAAGTACTCCTTCGAATAGGCGAAGAAGTCGGGCGTGAATCCGAACAGGTTCATCGATACGGGCGTATCCTCGGCCAGCTCCTCGTCGGCACCGCCGTCGTGAAAGACAATCCGTCCGTCGGGCATCCGCTCGATCTGCGTCCGCTCGACCATCGACTCGAGGTTCCCCTCGGCATTCACCCCGCACACGCCGCGCGATACCGTGCCGTTCTCCGAAAGGGTCTTGTTCAGGTCGTAGGCCACCATGCAGTAGCGGTTCTTCGAGCCGTCGAGCTGCGAGAGGTACTCACCGATGGTCTTGTAGGCCTCGGCACCGTAGAAGTCGTCGGCGTTGATCACGGCGAAGGGCTCGTGGATAACGTCGGCCGCCATCATCACCGCATGGTTCGTACCCCACGGCTTGACACGTCCCTCGGGAACCGTCAGCCCCTCGGGCAGGTAGTCCAGCTCCTGGAAGACAAACTCCACGGCGATCCGGCCGCCGAAACGCTCCGGCGAGAAGATCTCGCGGAACTCCTTCTCAAAGGAGTGGCGGATGACGAAGACCACCTTGCCGAAGCCGGCACGGATGGCATCATAGATCGAATAGTCGATGATCGCCTCGTTGTTGGGGCAGACCCCGTCCATCTGCTTGAGCGACCCGTAGCGGGAGCCCATACCCGCAGCGAGTACCAATAAAGTGGGTTTTACCATAATTTTATCGTTGTTTTACGTTTAGGTTCCACGGAACCACAAAGATACGCAAATCCGAGCGTTTCGTCAAGTTTTTTTCCACTTTCGACAACTCCGGGCCATCCGGAATCCGGTTGCCGCAAATAAATTTGGCAGTCCGACGCGCTTATGTTATCTTTGCAAGGATAAACCCCGGCCCCGTTCCGACCGCCCGGTCCGCCCGGCTCAAAGCCCAGGCAACCCCGTCGAAACGCCGGACCTTAACCAGATTGTCCCGAAAATGAACTGGATCGACAAGATAAAAGCCTGGTGGCGCGGCTTCTTCCGCAAGCGCAGATTCAACATGCTCAATGCCACCGACCTCTCCGAAGAGTGGCACATGCACCTCTCGCCGGCAAGCATCTTCGCCGGATTGATCGCCTTCCTGCTGCTGCTGTTCATCATCACCCTCTCGCTGGTGGCCTACACCCCCGTGCTGGAGTTCCTCCCCGGTTACCGCACCGAGGCCGACCGCTCACGCGAAAGCCTCATTCAGAACATCATACGTCTCGACTCGATGGAGCGCGTCATGAACGACATGATGACCTACAACGAGAACATCTCGCTGATCATGGAGGGACGCACGCCCGTGGCCCGCGTACTGGCCTCGTCCGACTCGTCGCGCATCTCGAAGGTGCTCGTCATGCCCTCGCACGAAGACTCGCTGCTGCGTGCCGAGATGGAGGGCAGCGGCCCCTACTCGCTCACCGAACAGGAGGGCGACTCGCGGCGCAAGGTCCGCGAAGCCATCGAACTGGCCAAACCCGTCGAGGGAATCGTCACCACACACTTCAACCTCACGGAGGGGTGCTACGGCGTGAAGATCGCCGCGGCGGCCGGTGACCGCGTCGCCGCCATCGACCGGGGATCGGTCATCCAGAGCCTCTGGACCCCCGAAAACGGCTATACGATCATCATCCAGCACGCCGGAAACCTCATCTCCATCTACCGAAACCTTTCGCAATCCCTCGTCACAACCGGACAGGCCATCCGCGCCGGCGAGCAGATCGGATACAGCGCCGAAGCCGAAAACGGCGAGGTGAAGCTCTTCGAACTCGAACTCTGGAACAACGGAAAACCCGTCGACCCCGAGGGATACATCGTCTTCTGACCCAACCCATGAAACAACGATTAGCCATTCTCGGATCCACCGGCTCGATCGGCGTGCAGACGCTCGACATCGCCCGCGAAAACCCCGACCGTTTCGAAGTGAGGATCCTCACCGCCCACCGCAATTGGGAAAAACTCGCCCGGCAGGCCCGGGAATTCGATGCCGATACGGTAGTCATCGCCGACAAACAATGCTACGAACCGCTGCGCGAGGCGCTGGCCGATACCGACGTGAAGGTCTATGCCGGCGAAGAGGCCGTGGCTCAGGTGGCCGGCGGCGGCGATTCGGACGTCGTGGTCAACGCCCTGGTCGGCTATGCCGGTCTGGCTCCGACGGTGGCCGCCCTCGAGGCCCGCAAGAAACTCGCCCTGGCTAACAAGGAGTCGCTCGTCGTCGGAGGTGCGGCGGTCATGCCGCTGGCCCGCGAACGAAAGGCCCCGATCCTGCCGATCGATTCGGAACACTCGGCCATCTTCCAGTGTCTGATCGGCGAACGGGCCCCCGTGCGGCGGCTCATCATCACCTGCAGTGGCGGCTCGCTCCGTGACCGCCGTCGCGACGAACTGGCCCATGTCACCGTCGAAGAGGCCCTCAACCACCCCCAGTGGCACATGGGCGCCAAGATCACGATCGATTCGTCGACGCTCGTCAACAAGGGTTTCGAGGTCATCGAGGCCCACTGGCTCTTCGGAACCCCCGCCGACCGGATCTCCGTCGTGATGCACCCCCAGTCGATCGTCCACTCGATGGTCGAGTTCGAGGACGGCGCCATCAAGGCCCAGCTGGGTTCGCCCGACATGCGCACGCCGATCAGCTTCGCGCTGATGTATCCCGACCGCGCTCGGCGTTCGAGCGAACGGTTCAGCTTCGCGGAGCATCCGCAACTGACGTTCGGAGAGGTCGATACGGTGAAGTATCCCGCTCTGGGAATCGCCTACGAGTGTCTCCGGCGGGGCGGTACGGCCGCCTGCACGATGAACGGCGCCAACGAGGTGGCCGTGGCGGCGTTCCTCGCCCGGAAGTGCGCCTGGCTCGACATCGTCCGCACGATCGAACACGCCCTCGAAAAGGCATCGTTCGTCGCCCGGCCGACACTCGACGACTTCGCCGCGGCCGATGCCGAAGCCCGCGCCCTGGCCGCCGATTTCCTTCATGTAAAACCCTGACAGGTCGGATGATCCGCCCCGAAACGGGCCGGACCGACCTATGACCAAACCCGAAAAATGGATATTTTAGTCAAGATCATTCAGTTCTTCCTCTGCTTCACGATTCTGGTCGGAATCCACGAACTCGGCCACTTCCTCATGGCCCGTCTCTTCAAGATCCGCGTCGAGAAGTTCTACATCTTCTTCGACATCGGCTTCTCGCTCTTCAAGTTCCGCCGCGGCCACACCGAATACGGAATGGGCTGGCTGCCGCTGGGCGGATACTGCAAGATCGCCGGCATGATCGACGAATCGATGGACAAGGAGTATCAGAAACAGGCCGTACAACCCTGGGAGTTCCGCGCCAAACCCGCCTGGCAGCGCTTCCTGGTGATGATCGCCGGCGTGATGATGAACGTCCTGCTCGCCGTGGCCATCTACATCGGTATCTGCTACACGTGGGGAACCACCTACCTCTCGAACGAGGATGTCAAGTGGGGCTACAACTTCAACGAGGCCGGCCACCGGCTCGGTTTCGAGGACGGCGACCGGATCCTCACCATCGACGGTCAGCGCATCGACGACTTCCTCGACATCCTCAACGCCATGGTCATCACCGACACCGACCGCAAGGTCGTCGTCGAGCGCAACGGCCGCCAGATTGAACTCACGCTGCCGCTCGAGGAGCTGATCGCCATGCGCCAGGAGAAGGGTTACGAAGAGCTGCTCGTGCCGCGCCAGCCGTTCGTCATCGACAGCGTCGTCGCACAGACCGCCTCGAAACTGCAGCCCGGTGACGAAATCGTCGGCATCGACGACCTCTCGGGAGTCGAATACCCCGCCTACAGAAAGTACATCCAGGCCCATGCCGGGGATTCGGTCCGCCTGAGCGTGCGCCGCAACGGGGAACTGATCCCCGCCTTCAGCCTCCCCGTCTCGAGCGAAGGCACCCTCGGCGTCCTGCGCCAGGCCTACACGCTGCGCACCCAGAAGTACACCTTCTGGCAGGCCATCCCGGCCGGTCTGCACAAGGCCGGAGAAGTCATCTCGGCCTACTGGGAGCAGCTGAAGATGATCGTCCAGCCCAAAACCGAGATGTACAAGGAGCTCGGCGGTTTCATCTCCATCGGCAGCATCTTCCCCTCGACGTGGGACTGGCAGGACTTCTGGATGAAGACCGCCTTCCTGTCGATCATCCTCGCCGTGATGAACATCATCCCCATCCCGGGTCTCGACGGCGGCCACGCCATCTTCACCTTCTGGGAGATGATCACCCGCCGCAAGGTCAGCGAAAAGGTCCTCGAGGCCGCCCAGTATGTCGGACTGATCATCATACTCATGCTGCTGCTCTACGCCAACGGAAACGATATCTACCGAATCTTCATCAAATAAACACAAAAGGCTGTCATGACGGAACTGGAAAAGATGATGCGCGGCGAGCTGTACGACTACAGCGATCCCGAAACCATGGAACTGAACCTTCAGGCGCACGACCGGCTCGAAAAACTCAATGCAACCCGTTACCGGGACTTCGCAAACTATCGCTCCGCCCTGCAGGAGCTGATTCCCGGTTTTCCCGAGACGAGCTTCCTGATCACTCCGTTTCGATGCGACTTCGGGTTCCGCACCAAGATCGGTCAGCACGTCGTCATCAACTTTAACTGTACGTTCCTGGATGGAGGTGGCATCACGATCGGTGACCATACGCTCATCGGTCCCAACTGCCAACTCTATACGCCCCATCACCCTCTCGACTACCGTGAGCGCCGCAAACCCGTCGAAACCGGGAAACCCATCCGCATCGGAAACGACTGCTGGCTGGGTGGCGGTGTGATAGTCTGCCCCGGCGTCACCATCGGTGACCGCTGCATCATCGCCGCCGGGAGTGTCGTCACGCACGATATTCCCGACGATTCGCTGGCGGCCGGAAACCCCGCCGTCGTAAAACGTAAACTCGAAAACCATGACAACCACTGAGAAGATCCAACTCTGCGCCGAAGCGCTCCGCCGTCACCACTTCGAAACGGCCATCGTCGAGAACACCCAGCAGGCTTTTGAACGGATAAAGGCCGTTGTCGAGGCCGAAGCCCCGAAAAGCGTCTCGTTCGGCGACTCGGTCACGATGCGTAAAACCGGAATCATCGACTGGCTCCGCGAGAACGGCGACTGGAAGCTGCTCGACGGCTTCGACCCCTCGATGCCGCGTCCCGAACGTCTCGAAATCCGCCGCCAGGCCCTGATGTCCGACCTCTTCATCACGGGAATCAACGCCGTGACCGAGAAGGGTACGCTCCACTGGCTCGACATGGTCGGGAACCGCATCGCCCCCGTGGCATTCGGCCCGCGGAAGGTGATCCTCGTCGCCGGCCGCAACAAGATCGTCGCCGACCGCGAAGAGGCCGAAGAGCGCATCCGCCGCATCTCGGCCCCGCAGAATATCGCCCGCCACCCGGGCTTCCGCACGCCGTGCGCCAAAACCGGCGTCTGCATGGACTGCAACTCCCCGGACCGCATCTGCAACACCCGCATGGAGATGCTGCGCTGCTACCCGACGGGGCGCATCCTCGTCATTCTGATCGATCAGGAACTCGGATTATGAAACTCAACAAAGCATTTGCGACACTCCTGACGTCGCTGCTGCTCGCCTCGGCGGGTTGCAGCGACGATTCGGAGGTCTTCTACTCGATCTCCTACCCCGTCGTACGCATCGAGGCCGCCGTCACCCTCCCGACTCCCGAGCCGGAACCCGAGCCCGGCGAAGGGGGCGATACGGGCACGGGAACCGGTACCGGAACCGACGAAGGAAGCGGTTCAACGGGCAGCGATACCGGTTCGGGAACGGGCTCTGGAACGGGCTCGGACGTGACCGACGGCTCGCTGGGAAGCGGCGAACCGACGGGCGGAAGCGCCGGAGGTTCGGACGGTTCGACAGGCGGATCGACCGGCGGAACTGATACCGGGACGGAGGAACCCGAGGAGCCGGTCAATCCGCTGCAGGCCGAGATCGAGGCCGATGTAATCGCTTCGGCTCCGGTACAGGCCGGCGGCCGCTACACGCTGGACTTCACACGCTACAACCGCGGTCCGCTCACCGTCGAGACGGCAACGGATCAGGGAACGGTCACCGGTGCCTTCATCAAGACACCCGGCGCAACGAGTTTTACCTGTTACTTTCTGGAGGAGATCTACGACTGCACGATTTCGGCCTACACCGACAGCGACGGCGTGCGCAAGGTGCTGCTGACGGTCGATCTGACCGCCCTCTACCAGGAGCGCTACCCTACGGCCGGCGTGACCTCTGTGCTCCGCAAGGAGTACACCTCGACCCCGGCCAACTGATCACGGCCGGCGACTTAGGGCACGGCAGCCCCCGGACAAGGCGCACCGTCACCGGGCACAGCGATCCCGCTCCGGACGCAACAGCACGGCATCGGGCGCAGCCCCCCAAACGCAGCGGACCGTCATCGGGCATTGCAGCCCCGCTCCGGACGCAACAGCACGGCATCGGGCGCAGCCTCCCCCAAACGCAGCGGACCGTCATCGGGCATTGCAATCCCGCTCCGGACGCGGCGGACCGGCCACACAGCAGCCAAGCTACTCACGCACATTGGCGAGCACTTACCCCATCCGACTTAAACCGATTCCGACATGGCAACCAAAGTAAAAAAGGCCTATTTCTGTAAGAACTGCGGCTTCGAGGCCCCGAAATGGCTCGGGAAATGCCCCTCGTGCGGCGAATGGAACACCTTCACGGAGGAGATCATCGCCCGCGAAAGCGGCACGGTGGCAGCATCCGTTGCGGGCGGTCTCCCCACGACCAAACCCCAGCGCGTGCGCGACATCCGCGAAAGCGAACACCGACGCATCGACCTCGGCAACCCGGAGGTCAACCGCGTGCTGGGCGGCGGCATGGTCCCCGGTTCGCTGATCCTGCTGGGCGGTGAACCCGGAATCGGAAAATCGACCCTCTCGCTGCAGATCGCCCTGGCGGCAAACGGTCTGAAGACCCTCTACGTCTCGGGCGAGGAGTCGGCCGAACAGATCAAGATGCGCGCCGCCCGCATCGGAATCGGAAACGACGAGTGTCTGATCTACCCCGAGACGCTGCTGGAGAATATCGTCGCGCAGATTACCGAACAGAAGCCCGATCTGGTGGTCATCGACTCGATCCAGACCATCTACACCGAGGTGCTCGACTCGTCGGCCGGCAGCGTGTCGCAGATCCGCGAATGCGCCGCCACGCTGCTCAAGTACGCCAAGACGACCGGCACGTCGATCTTCATCATCGGACACATCACCAAGGACGGCGCCATTGCCGGACCCAAGATCCTCGAACACATCGTCGATGTCGTCCTGCAGTTCGAGGGCGACAGCAACAACATCTACCGTATCCTGCGCGGCATCAAGAACCGCTTCGGCGCGACGTTCGAGATCGGCGTCTTCGAGATGCTCGAAGGGGGGCTGCGCAGCGTCGACAACCCCTCGGAGATCCTCCTCACCCACTACGAACAACCCCTCTCGGGAATCGCCGTGGGGGCTTCGGCCGACGGCGTGAGGCCCTATCTGATCGAGGTGCAGGCGCTGGTCAGCGGAGCTGCCTACGGCACGCCCCAGCGATCGTCGACGGGGTATGACGCCCGACGCATGAACATGCTGCTGGCCGTCCTCGAGAAACGCGTCGGGATGAAGATGTTCCAGAAGGATGTCTTCCTGAACTTTGCCGGCGGATTCAAGGTGGCCGACCCGGGGCTGGACCTCGCCGTCGTGGCCGCCGTCATCTCCTCCTACTACGACCGCCCCCTCACCGAAGGGGTCTGCTGCGCCGGTGAAATCGGCCTCTCGGGCGAGGTGCGTCCCGCCCCACGGACCGAACAGCGCATCAGCGAGGCCGCCCGGCTCGGATTCCGGCGGATTGTCGTCTCGAGCTATCTTGCCAAGGGTTTCAAACGCCCGAAAGGGATCGAGATCGTCCAGATCAGCAGCATCGACCAGCTGCCGAAAGCCCTCTTCATCGAATAATCGGCCCGAACCGACACCGGCCCTGTCGACCGGAAAGCCCGCCCTGGAACGGATTTTGCACCTCAAGACGCAAAAACAAACAGAATGCCAAAACGAATTGCCGTACTGGGCGGCGTGGGGTTCATCGGGACCCAATTGTGTCTGAAACTCATCGAACTGGGCCACTCGGTCTACTGCGTGGATCTGCGTGACCCGAGCTCCTCGCCCCTGCTCGCGCAGGTGGTGCAGCATCCGCGTTTCCGCTACCTGCGGCACAACCTCACCCTGCCGCTCGGCATCCGCTGCGACGAAATCTACAACCTGATCGCCCCCTCGAGCGTCCGCTACCGCAAGGCGCTCCCGGTCGAGACCCTCAAGGTCAGCATGACCGGAGCGGCCAATGCGCTGGATGCCGCGCTGGCCGCCCATGCCCGGATTCTCTACGCCTCGTCGGGAGCCGTCTACGGACCCGTCTACAGCGACACGGCCTATACGCCGGCCGAGGCCTGCTCGACCCACCGCATCCTGGCCGAAGGCAAACGGGCCGGCGAGGCACTGCACCGTGCCTACCAGGCCGAATACGGCGTCGACACGCGCATCGCCCGCATCTTCAATACCTATGGTCCGGGGGCCGATCTGCTCGATCAGCGCGTTGTGATGAAGATGATCGTTGCGGCGCTGCTCGGACAGGAGATCGTCATCTACGGCAGCGGCGAACAGGTGCGTACGTTCTGTTGGGTGGAGGATCTCGTCGACGGACTGATCCGGCTGATGGAGGCTCCCAATGCGGGAAGCGTCCGCACGGTCAACCTCGGCAGCACCCACGAGATCCCGATCCGGGCACTGGCCGCGAAGATCGTGGAGATGACCGGCAGCCAATCGCCCGTCGTCCACCTCGAGGCGCGCATCGACGACGTACGGCGCCGCACGCCCGACGTGACGGCCGCCCGGCGCGATCTGGGATGGATGCCCCACACCCCGCTCGACGAGGGATTGCGGCGCACGATCGCCTATGCCGAAACGGCCCTGACGGAGCGTCGGCAGACGAACATCACCTGGGCCGAGATCTATTGACGCACAACCACTTACGAAAAAGAGATTGTCCCGGGCCTCGGACGGATTCAGAGGCCGGGATCCAGACGCCAGGCCAGCTCCTCGTGGACGAAGTCTTCGGCAGGGAGCGAACCGGGAGAGCCGGCAGCACGGAGTACCGTCTGCCGGTTCTCTTCGTTGGTCGAGGCGATGGCGACGAGAGCCGCCACGGCCCCCTGAGCCAGCAGATGGCTTTCGCGAATTCCGTCGACGGCGGCCCGGTGGACCGCATCGAGCACTTGCGGAATCCACTCCACACGCGGTGCAGCGGCCCGCGAGGCAGCCATCAGCGCCGCATACTGGCGGAGCCACCCGGCTTCGGGCCGGATCCATGCAGCGAAGAGCTCCGGCAAGGACTCCGCACGTCCGAACAGGGCAAAGGCCCCCTCTTCGGCCATCTCGGAGTTGAGCAGGCCGTCGCCCCAGAAGGCAAACTCCGCCGGGGTGAGGCGTGCCGGATCGGCGATATGAAAGGCCGCCAGCCGCAATTCGCGGACATCCTGGCGGTAGAGATAGCAGGCAAAGTCGTAATCCGTCCCTTCGGCGCGTGCCAGGCTGCGCAGTGTCGGCAGACTCACGCCGTAGTTAAGGCCGTACTGGCGGCCGTAGAAACGCATCGAGTCGGCCACGGCACCGTTCCGCTCACGGCGAAACGCCCCGAGCAGGCGGGTCATTCGTGCGGTAAGATCCATTGCAAAAATCGGTTTGGGTTCAAACGGACTCCGCGACGCCTATTTGCGTCGCGGAAGGGCTACGTTGATCGTGCGTCCGAACTCGAAGACGGGGAGCACCGCCCGACCGTATTCGCTGCCGCCCGAGAGGACCGTGCAGGTCGAAGGATCGGCCACGCGGCACTTCACGACATTCGACTCCTTGGGGCCGGCCTCGATCTCCGAGGCGACGGCAGCGCCCGAAGGTTCGATCTGCAACAGCACGATATCGCCCGAAAGGTCGTTTTCAGGCAGCAGCCCGGCCGACGCACCGAAACGGCAGACGATATACTGTTTCTTGTCCGACTGCGGATAGACGACATAGCGGCGCGTCGAGGTCGAGACGACGTGTTTGCCGAGGAAGAGTTCGAGATAGCTCTGCTCCTGGCGGTCGATCTCGGCCAGTGCGGCATTCAGCCCCTCGCCGAAGACATTCTCACCCGCCTCGCCCGTGATGAGCTCCAGGCGGTGACGGCGCAGCGAGAAGATCCGCTCGGCAGCCGCACGTGCAGCATCCTCGAGCGGAAGGGTCACCATCTCGGTCTGATCGGGCTGCAGGCGGGCAAACTCCTCCCCGGAGGCAGCATAGCTCTGCACCTGGGTCGTAGCGGGGGCCAATGCCGTGGCCTTGAGCGCATTGTCTGCATCGAGCAGGGCGATCTGCGCACCCGTAATGCGCCACGACGTCTTGTCGGCCAGCGAGGGGCGCACGCCGAGGAACTTCTGCGCATAACGCGCATAGGGTCCCGCGAGCGTCCGGTCGCACTCGACCGTCACATCGACAGCCAGGATCGTCCGCGGTTGCGAGATGCGGATTCCCTCGACGGTTTCGGTTGCCCCCTGCAGGGCAATGTATGGGTTCTGAGCCGCAGCGCCCCCCGCAAGCAGCAGGGTCAGCGCCAGAAGTCTGAATTTCATGGTCTGCAAAATTTTATCCTATCAGACAAATGTAGCGTTTTTTCGCGGGTTGTCAAAATTTCAGGTAGAAATCGCCCGTCAGCGCCCGATATTCGGGGGTGTAGCACTCGTGCTGGCCCGTTCCGATGACCAGTTCGTCCACCTGCGGAAGCGGTTCCGACGGTGACAGCACGGCGGCCTCCTCCAGCCGTGCGAAGGTCATCAGCGCCCGTTTGGCCGGGCGGCGCGGGGTCGTGCGCACGTCGGTGCGGCGGACAAGCTGCAGCCGGTCGGCCGCCAGCCGGCGGAAGCGCTCGGCCTCGGGCGTAGGCAGCACCACGGCAAAGCGTCCGCCCGGCGCCAGCAGCCGCACCACCGCCTCGATCAGCTCCTCGTGGGAGAGGTGCACCGTATGCCGCACGGCGGTGCGTCCCGCATCGGGGCAGGTCAGCGAATCGACATAAAACGGCGGATTGGAAACGATCAGATCGAATCGTTCCGGCGGGAAGAACGCCTGGATCGGCGTCTGCTGGAAGTGCAGCCTCGCGCCCCACGGCGAGGCGTCGCCATTCGCCCGGGCCTCCCCGACGTCGTCGATATCGACCCCCGTGATCTCGGCATGCGCCGCACGCTGGGCCAGCATCACGGCAATCAGCCCCGTGCCGGTGCCGATGTCGAGCAGCCGACGGTCCTCCTCGCAGAGCGGAGCCCAGGCCCCGAGCAGCACCCCGTCGGTCCCGACCTTCATCGGGCTGTGGTCCTGACGTATCGTAAAGCGTTTGAAACGGAAAGCGCCCCGCAGGCGCTCGGTCGATGGATCATTCATGGTTTTTCAGATAGCCGTCAATCCCGGCGCCGAACAACGAGAAGTCGTAGCGGACGGGGTCTTCCGGATGGAACTTGCGGAGCTCGGCGGTGATCTCCTCGACGGCCCGCCAGTCGTTCTGACGCCTTGCGAGGAGCCCCAGGGCGCGCCCCATCGCCCCGACATGGAGATCCAGCGGCAGGTAGAGCGCCGACATCGGGATGCCTTGCCAAAGCCCGAAATCGACACCGCGGTCGTCGCGGCGGACCATCCACCGCAGGTACATGCACAGCCGCTTGCAGGCCGCCCCCCGCTCGATCGACGAGAGGTGTTTTTCGCAACGCGGCGCATGCGGCGCGGCGAAGAATTCGCGCCGGAACTCGGCCAGCACCGGTCGCAGATCGTGCAGCGCCGCGTAACGCTGCTCGAAGAAGGCGCCGATACCGCCGAAGCGTTCGTCGATCCGCCGCAGCGCCACGACGAAATCACGCAGATCACCGCCGTTGAAGGTGCGGTGGGCAAAGGTCGACAACGCGTCCAGTTCGTGCTCCGAGGCGTTGCGCACGAAATCGGCCGGGGCGTTGTCCATCAGGAGCATCATCCGGTGGCCGTTGCGCACGATCGACGGCCGGTTGCCCCAGGCGATCGTCGCCGCAAAAAAGCCGGCAATCTCCCGGTCGGCACGCTCCGTGAAGCGGTGCGGCACCGAAATCGGATCGTCCTCGATGAATTCCGGACGGTTATAGCGGTCGTAGAGCTCCTCGAGAAGCTCTTTCAGTTCGGGTTGTGTCATCATTTCGTAGGGGGCGATCACGGCTCGACGATCATGCCGTCGGACATCGTGATCCGCCGGTCGGCCATCGCGGCCAGATGTTCGTCGTGCGTTACGACGACGATCGTCTGTCCCAGGCGGTCGCGCAGTTCGAAAAAGAGGCGGTGGATCTCGTCGCGATTGTGCGAATCGAGGTTGCCCGAGGGTTCGTCGGCCAGCAGCACCGCCGGTGAGTTGATCAGCGCCCGGGCAATGGCCACGCGCTGCTGTTCGCCGCCCGAGAGCTGTCCGGGCTTGTGGTCGCGGCGCGCCGAGAGCCCCATCAGATCGAGCAACTCCCCGGCCCGACGTTCGACCTCGGCACGCGGCCGGCGGCCGATCAACCCCGGGATGCAGACGTTCTCGAAGGCCGTGAATTCGGCCAGCAGGTGGTGGAACTGGAAGACAAAGCCGATCCGCTCGTTGCGGAATCGCGACAAATCCTTGTCATTCAGCGCAAAGACATCCGTACCGTCGATCTCGACACGGCCCGCGTCGGGACGCGACAGCGTGCCGATGATCTGCAGCAGCGTCGTCTTGCCGGCACCGCTCGCCCCGACGATCGAGACCACTTCGCGCGGAGCCACCTCGAGCGATACCCCCTTGAGCACCTCGAGCGTGCCGAAACTCTTGTGTATCTCCGTAACCCGTATCATGATCGGAAAGCGTTGAAAAGTTGCACCGTATCCGCCGCCTCACGCACGTCGTGGACCCGCAGGATCCGCGCCCCCTGGCGCAGGCACTCCCATCCGAGCGCCACTGTTCCGGGGAGCGATTCGGCCGGCGTGCAGCCCAGCGTGCGGTAGATCATCGACTTGCGCGAAAGCCCCGCCAGCACCGGGAACCCCTCGTCGCACAGGCGGTGGAGCTCCCGCAGCAGTTCGAAATTCTGCGCCGCGGTCTTGGCGAATCCGAATCCCGGATCGAGGATGATCCGTTCGCGGCGGATTCCGGCCGCCAGCATCTCGCCGACCCGCGCGCGGAAATAGTCGACCACCTCGGTTGCAATGTCGCGGCGGTAGTCGGTCTGCGACTGCATGGTCTGCGGCGTCCCCTTCATGTGCATCGCCACGTAGGGAAGGTCGTGGCGGGCCACCGTGGCAAACATCGCCGGATCGAGCTCACCGGCCGAGATGTCGTTCACGACCACCTCGCCGAACGTGCCGAGGGTGCGTTCGACCACCTCGCTGCGGAACGTATCGACCGAGACCGTCATCCTGGGGGCAATCCGCCGTACGGCCGCAACGCCGCGCTCGACGCGCCGCCACTCCTCCTCGAGAGGGACCTCGTCGGCCCCCGGACGCGACGAATAGCCGCCGACGTCGATCAGCGAGGCCCCCTCGTCGAGCGCCTCCCGCACGCGCGCCTCGATGGCCGCATCATCCGGGGTGCGGCTCCCGGCATAGAACGAATCGGGCGTGACGTTCAGAATCGCCATCACCCGCGGTGTGGTCAGATCAAGCTTCATGGCGGTGTCGGGCTTCGAGTTTGAAACGCCGGTCGAGTTCGGCAACGGTCGGTTCGAGATCCTCCTCGCGGATGTTGACCACCGTATAGTCGGCCCGGGCACACAACGTATCGTCGTCCATCTGGGCGGCCATCCGGCGGCGCACCGCCTCGCGGTCACACCCGTCGCGGCGGCACGTGCGTTCGAGACGCAGCTCCAGCGGCGCCAGCACCGCCACCGTCCGGTCGACCGAGTGCTCGAGCCCCGCCTCGAAGAGGATCGCACTCTCCAGCACCACGTAGTCGCCCGACTGGCGTTCGGCCCACGCCGCAAAGTCGGCCATCACGGCCGGATGGACCATTGCGTTGAGATCGGCCAGCGCCTGTGGATCCGTGAAGACCCGTGCGGCCAGCCAGCTGCGGTTCAGCCCTCCGTCGGCGGCGTACGCCTCCGCTCCGAAACGCTCGGCAATCCGCCGCCGCAGTTCAACGCTCTCCGTCATGAGGCGTTTGGCCTCGCTGTCCGAGTCATAGACCGCCACGCCACGCCGGGCAAAGAGCCGGCAGACGGTACTCTTGCCGCTGCCGATGCCTCCCGTGATTCCCACCTTCATCATGACTTTGCGGGCTTTTCCTCCGGGCGGTCAATCTCCGGGATGTCCTTGATCGAGATGATCTTGATGTCGCTGAAACGCGGTGCCAGGGCATCCTGCAGCGACTGCGGATCGATGACGAGCTTACCCTCGTGGCCCTCCTCCTGCGAGGGGTGGGTCTTGAGCTCCGAGAGCGGAATCCGAAGCCGTTTGTTCATGTAGACCCGGTAGCCGAACAGATTCGTTCCGATCCCCTCGACCACGCACGTCACCTCGAACGGCTCTCCGTCGACACTCACCCGGACGGTCTGTTCCGTCGTATAGGTATAGCTCAGTTTGGCGATGTACCAAAGAATGAACGACGCCACGAGCAGCGCCAGAAAGACCGGCGAAACGTAACGTCGCATTCGATGCAGCAGATTTTCCATATTCCGTGACCTCTATCGTGTCGACAAAGGTAAAAAATAAATGCCAAATTGGCAACGTCTCCCGACAGGGCTTTCGCCAAGGTCGCACCGGGTGGACTGAGGAACGCACGCCGGGTGGACTGAGGAACGCACGCCGGGTGGACTGAGGGACAGCGGGTCACGGGCACAAGCACGGACCTCGGGGCACGAACCTCGGGGCACGGACCTCGGACCACGGCCCGGGCCCGAGGGAGGCATTCCTCCCGGCGGGAAGCCTTCCACGGGTTGCCTCCGGACGGATCAGAACCCCGTACCGTTAGCCGCAAGGATATGGAGGTTGAGCCACGTGGCGAAGAGGACCCACGCCAGATAGGGGATGAAGAGCCATCCGGCCGCCCGCAGCCGGTGGCGGAAGCAGCGCCGCAGGTAGATGAAAACCAGTACGTCGAGCACCACCAGGTCGATCAACCCCAGCAGCGGGTTGCGGAACGTGAAGAAGAGCAGGCTCCAGCCGAAGTTGAAGGCCAGCTGGGCGGTCCACAGGCGCATGGTCCGGTGGCGCGATGCCGAATCGGAGGTGACGACCAGACCGCCAGAGATGCCGATGCAGAGGTAGAGCAGGCTCCACACCACGGCAAAAACCACCCCGGGAGGGGTCAACGGCGACTTCTCCAGCAGCGGATACCACTCGCGCAGCGATGCCCCCTGCGCGAGTGAAGAAAGCCCCCCGACGGCCAGACACACGGCCGTGAGGAGCACACAGGCCCAAACCCGTTTCATCGGTCGAACGAATCGTGTCCCTGGGTCTTGACCAGCTTGTTGTAGAGTCCCATGATCAGCAGCGGCGAGGCCAGCTGTCCCACGACGATCGAGGCCCGGCGCCGTCCGCACAGCATCAACCCCGTCGAGAGGGCCAGTGCACTCACACCCCCGATCAGATAGGCGATCGACGGAACCCGCGACGTGCGGTTCTCCACGGCTACGGTAATCGTACCCTCGTGACTCTTTGCATTCATGTCGTTCTTTGCATTCATGTCGTTCATGGTCGTAAAAGTTTTATAACGCACCTCCGAAAATCGCAAAAAACATGCCGCCTACCGCCTTACCCCCTCGAAGCCCTGCATCCTCTCCGTCTTCCGCCTCCCCCGACGCCTTTCGCCCCCTCACCTCAGCCTTCCACTCCCAATCTCTTCCACGGCCTTTTTCCCGATATTTTCTTCCCTTCCCCACGGACTTTTCCTTCCCCAATCTCTGCCTCCTCCTACAGTCTTTCCACGACATTCCCCTCTCCACGGACTTCGCCCACAAAGAACTCTCCTCTCCCCCACAGCCTTCCACCACCGGCGCCGTGCGACCCGCCCACACGCAAAAAGGCCGCTCCTCCACAGCGGAGGAGCGGCCTTAACCGGTTTCGGATCGGACGATTACTGCTCGTCGTCACCCTTGACCTGCTTCTTCATCAGGTCGTAGGCAATCGGCGTAGCGATGAAGATCGTAGCGGCCGTACCCACTACCACGCCGATGATCAGCGCGAAGATGAAGCCGCGAATCGTCTCGCCGCCGAAGAAGAAGATGGCAAGCAGCGTAACGAGCGTCGTTCCCGACGTATTGATCGTACGCGACAGCGTCGAGTTGATGGCGTTGTTGACGTTCTCCTTGAGTTTGCGCTTCGGGTAGATGCCCAGGTACTCGCGGATTCGGTCGAAGACAACCACCGTATCGTTGATCGCATAACCGATGATCGTCAGAATGGCCGCGATGAAGGCCTGGTTCACCTCCAGGTTGAAGGGCAGGATGCCGTAGAACATCGAGAAGATACCGATGATCAGCAGGGCGTTGAAGGCCAGGGCCAGCGTAGCGCCCGTTGCCCACTGCCAGCGCTTGAAGCGGAAGGTGATGTAGAGACCGATGGCGATCAGCGAGAAGAGCACCGAATAGATGGCGTTCCACGTCATGTCCTTGGCGATCGAAGGACCGATCTTGTCGGCCGTCAGGATACCGTTCGAGTCGGTCTGCGTGTTGCGGAACTGCTCGAAGGTGATGTCATACGAGTAGAGCGGCTTCAGGGCGTTGTAGATCAGCTCCTCGACCTCGGCCGTAGCCTCGTCCGACGTATCGTCGTAACGGTACTGCGTCACGATACGCATCTGGTTCTCGTTGCCGTACTGCTTGACCTCGAAGCTGATCGACGAAGCGTCGGCATCCGTAATCTGCGAGAAGACGCGCTCCATGTTCGAGCGGACCTCCTCGGCCGATACCGCCTTGTCGAAGCGGACCACGTAGGCGCGGCCGCCGGTGAACTCGGCACCCAGGTTCAGACCGCGGACGAAGAACGACAGGATCGACAGCACGATCAGTGCGCACGAAATCCAGTAGGCTACCTTGCGCTTGCTGATGAAGTCAACGTGCGTATTGTTGAGGAAGTTCTCCGACCACTTGTGCGAGAAGGAGATCGTGCCCCACTTGCCGACGATCCACTCGATCAGCAGACGCGTGATGAAGATGGCGCAGAAGACCGACGTGATGATACCGATGATCAGCGTCGTGGCGAAGCCCTGAACCGGACCCGTACCGAAGACGAAGAGGACGATACCCGTAATGATCGTCGTCAGCTGGCCGTCGATGATGGCCGAGTAGGCCTTCGAGAAACCGTCCTTGATGGCCAGCGACAGCCCCTTGCCGCCGCGCAGCTCCTCCTTGATACGTTCGTAGATGATCACGTTGGCGTCGACGGCCATACCCATCGTCAGCACGATACCGGCGATACCGGGCAGCGTCAGCACGGCGCCGAACGATACCAGCACGCCCATCAGCAGGAAGACGTTCGTCAGCAGGGCGATATCGGCCATCCAGCCGGCCGTCTTGTAGAAGAGACCCATGTAGAGGAGCACCAGGATGAAGGCGATCACGAACGACAGCATGCCGGCGTTGATCGACTCCTGGCCCAGCGAAGGACCTACAACCGTATCCTGGATGATCTTCGCGGGAGCCGGGACCTTACCCGAGTTGAGGACGTTGGCCAGGTCCTGAGCCTCCTGGATCGTGAAGTCGCCCGTAATCTGCGACTGACCCTTGTCGATCTTCGTATTGACGCGCGGAGCCGAGTAGACGTAGCCGTCGAGGACGATGGCGATGCAGCGGCCGATGTTCTCACCGGTCATGCGGGCCCACTCCTGCGTACCCTCGGCGTTCATCGTCATCGAGACTTCAGCCGTAGCGCCGCGCTGTGCATACTGCTCGCGGGCATCCGTTACGACCGAACCGTCGAGCGGAGCCTTGCCGTCGGGCGTCGTCACCTTGATGGCATAGAGGTAGTAGCGGCCGTCGATGTGGTCGTCACCCTTGACGCCCCACTTGAAGAGGATGTCGGCCGGGAAGAGCTCGAGCACCTCCGGACGCGACAGATATTCGTTCACCGTAGCGATGTCGGCCTTGTAGGCGGCACCGATGGCGGCACCTCCGGCGTAGTTGGGATCCAGCACGGCGAAGAGCGGGTTCTGCTCGCGATCGAAGTTGCCCGTCTGCACCGACTCGGCCGTAGCCGTCGAATCGGCGGCACCGACCTCGGCCAGCAGACCGCCCTCGGCAGCCGTCGTGTCGGCCGGCGTTGCGGCAGCGGCCGGCTCCTCCGTGGCAGCCGTCTCCGTTGCGGTCGTCTCGGCGGGCTGGGCCACGGCCTCGCTCTTGAGGAGCTTGTCGGCCTGCACGAGCATCGGCAGCACCTCGCGGGCATCGTACGTCAGCCAGAACTCCAGCGATGCCGTACCCTGCAGCAGGTCACGAACTCGCTGCGGCTCCTTCACGCCCGGGAGCTCGACCAGAATACGGTGCGAGTTCGGAAGGCGCATGATGTTGGGCTGCGTCACGCCGAAGTGGTCGATACGGCTGCGCAGCACGTTGAACGAAGCGCCGATGGCAGCCTCGGTCTCCCGCTTGAGGAGCTTCTCCACGTCGGCATCCGAGCTCTCGAGGGTGATGTCCTTGCGGTCGGGGCTGACGAAGATCTCGGCCAGCGGGCGGCCGTTCGACAGACGCGAGTAAGCCTTGGCGAAGTCGCCGATGTAGTCGGTCGACGAGCCGTCCTTCATGGCGGCGTTGGCCTCGGCAATGGCCTCCTTGAAGGCCGGATCGTTCTGGCTGTCACCGGCAAGCGCCTTGACAACGTCCTCGACCTGCACCTCCAGCATGACGTTCATACCGCCCTTCAGGTCCAGACCCAGGTTGAGCTCCTTCTCCTTGCACTCCTTGTAGGTGAACTTCTTGAAGCCCATGTTGTAGACCGGCAGATTCTGAACCGAGTCGAGGTAATGTTGTTCGGCCCCCGGCTGTTCGTCGAGGGGGAACTGGGCGGCGTACTCCGCCGCCTTCTTCTCTACGCTCCGTGTCTTGAACGTGAACGAGAGCTGATAAACGCATGCGAGGACCAGAAGGACCGCGATGAGTTTAATGAAACCTTTGCTTTGCATTTGGAAAAAATAGTGTTGTTATTATGTTTGATTTATAGTCGTTACGCACAATAGCACGCAAAGATAGAAAAAAAAGAATTAAATAACACGGTTTCAGCGGCAGAAAAATGGCTCCCGAGCCAAATTTATCCCCTTCCGGGGCGCCCGAATCGACCTCCGGGAGCCGTCCGCGGCGCCGCTTCGACACGCCGCATGGGAACGTTTTGCGAAAAAAATCGTATTTTTGGGGCCGCAATGCTCCCGCAATCGACATACCGTTACCACCTGGCGGCGCTCTTCTCGGTGGCCGTCTGGGGCGCCACGTTCGTCTCGACGAAGGTCCTCATCGCCCACGGACTGACCCCCGCCGAGATCTTCCTGATGCGCTTCGCGATGGCCTACCTCTGCCTGCTGCCCCTGGCCCGCGGCCGGCGATTCGCCGACTCGCTGCGCGACGAGGCCCTGCTGCTCGCAGCCGGCATCTGCGGCGGGTCGTTCTACTTCCTGGCCGAAAACATGGCCCTGGAGTTCGCCCCCGCCTCGAACGTCTCGCTGATCGTCTGCACGGCTCCCGTATGGACGGCCCTCGTGCTGAGTCTGCTCGACCGCGGCGAGCGGATGTCGCGCCGGCAGATCACAGGTTCGGCCATCGCCTTTACGGGAATGGTTCTCGTCGTGCTGAACGGGCGGTTCGTGCTGCACCTCTCGCCCCGCGGCGACCTGCTCGCCCTGGGTGCGGCCTGGCTGTGGGTCTTCTACTCGATGGCCGTCAAACGCCTCTCGGACCGCTATCCGGCCCTCTTCATCACCCGCAAGGTCTTCTTCTACGGGCTGCTGACCATCCTGCCCGTCTTCGCCTTCCGCCCGTTTGCCGCCTCGTGGCAGACCCTCGCGCAGCCGGCCGTCTGGGGCAATCTCCTCTTTCTGGGGCTCGTCGCCTCGATGCTCTGCTACCTGCTCTGGAATGCCGCCATGCACCGTCTTGGCACCGTGCGGACGACCAACTACATCTACCTCAACCCGCTGGTGACGATCCTCACGGCGGCCCTCTGCATCGGCGAGCGCATCACCCCCGTGGCACTGGCCGGCGCCGCACTGATCCTCTACGGCATGTGGCGCGCCGAACGTCCCGACGCCCGGAAATAATCCGGTCATCGCCCAAAAACAGCCCGGAGATCCGGAATCCGGATCCGCCCCCGGGAAGCGCCGTTCCACCCCCGCAACCCTCGAAAAGCGCATGCCGAGGGGTAAAAATCCCGCGCAGACGGCGATTTTGCCCGCACCTTTTTGTATCTTTGAACATCCAAAACCCTAATAACAGATGAAAAAACTTCTCCTCGGCTGCTGCTCCGCGCTGCTTGTCGCTTCGGCTGCCGCCCAGACCGGCTATGTGCCGGCCCCCGAAAACCTCGCCGCCCGGCAGCAGTTCGCCGACGACCGCTTCGGCATCTTCCTCCACTGGGGGCTCTACGCCCTGCTCGGTCAGGGCGAATGGGTCATGACCAATCAGGACATCGACTTCCGCGAATACCAGAAGCTCGCCTCGGCCTTCAACCCCGCGAAGTTCGATGCCCGGGCCTGGGTGACCGCCTTCCGCGAAGCCGGCGCCCGCTACGTCTGCTTCACGACGCGCCATCACGACGGATTCTCGCTCTTCCACACCGCGCAGTCGCCCTACAACGTCGTCGACGCCTCGCCGCTGGCCCGCGACGTGGTCAAGGAGCTGGCCGACGAGTGTCACCGTCAGGGTCTCGGCATTCACTTCTACTACTCGCTCATCGACTGGTGGCGCGAGGATGCCCCGCGCGGACGAACCGGTCTGGGCACGGGCCGCGACCCCAAAAAGGAGGATGCCGATGCCTACTTCGACTTCATGAAGGCCCAGCTCACGGAGCTCCTCACGCAGTACGGCAAGGTCGGCGCCATCTGGTTCGACGGCGTCTGGGACCAGGATCAGAATCCCGGGTTCGACTGGCGTCTGGGCGAACTCTACGGGTTGATCCACCGTCTGCAGCCGGCCTGTCTGGTGATCAACAACCACCATCTCGTCCCCTTCGAGGGTGAGGATGCCCAGACCTTCGAACGCGACCTTCCGGGCGAAAATACCGCCGGGCTGTCGGGTCAGGAGGTGAGCCGCCTGCCGCTTGAGACCTGTCAGACGATGAACCACTCGTGGGGTTACCGCATCACCGATCAGGCCTACAAGTCGACCGACGAGCTGATCCGCTACCTGGCCGGAGCGGCCGGACGCGGCGGCAACCTGCTGCTCAACATCGGCCCGCAGCCCGACGGACAGCTGCCCGCCGCAGCACTCGAACGGCTGGCCGGCATGGGCGAATGGCTCACACGGCACGGCGAGACGATCTACGGCACCGAGGCTGGTCCCGTGACGCCGCGCGCGTGGGGTGTCACCACCCGCAAGGGCGACAAGGTCTACGTTCATATCCTCGACTGGCCCGACACGGAGCTCTTCGTACCGATCGAGGGGCTGCGCGTGCGTGAGGCCACGGCATTCGACGACGGCGGGAAGCTCTCCTTCCGGCAGGACGACCAGGGTGTGACGATCCGTCTCGGGCAGAAACCCGTCGCTCCGGACCACATCGTCGTACTCACCGTCAAGGAGTAACTTCACCGGCCCCAATTTTCCGGCCCCGGCCGGCACGACATCCAACCGGAACCGGCAAACACCGGAACCGGAACCGGCAAACACCGGAACCGAAACCGGCTGACACCGGACCCATACCAAAACCGACATCAGGACCGGCATCCAGACCGGCAGGCACAAAAAAAGAGGGCGCATCCCGTTTCCGGAATGCGCCCTCTCGTTTTCAGGCGTCAGGCCGACCTCCCTGCGGAAGGTCCGTCACCTTATTTCACCTCTTCGAAGTCGACGTCCTCAGGCTGGCTGCTGCCGTTGCCGCTCTGCTGGCCGGCATTCGACTGCTGACCGGCATTGGCCTGGCTGCTCTGCTGCTGTGCCTGCTGAGCCGAGTAGATGTCCTGCGATGCGGCCTGCCATGCGGCGTTCAGCTCGTTCATCGCCGTGTCGATAGCGGCAACATCGGCGTTCTTGTGAGCCTCCTTCAGCTTGGCCAGTGCACCCTCGATGGCAGCCTTCTTGTCGGCGGGCAGTTTGTCACCGTACTCCTTCAGCTGCTTCTCGGTGGTGAAGATGTTCGAGTCGGCGGCGTTGATCTTGTCGATACGCTCCTTCTCGGCCTTGTCCTTGGCCTCGTTGGCCTTGGCCTCGTCACGCATCCGCTGGATCTCCTGCTCGGTCAGACCCGACGATGCCTCGATACGGATCTTCTGCTCCTTGCCCGTGCCCTTGTCCTTGGCCGATACGTTCAGAATACCGTTGGCATCGATATCGAACGTTACCTCGATCTGAGGCACACCACGCGGTGCGGCCGGAATGCCGTCGAGGTGGAACCGACCGATCGACTTGTTGTCGCGGGCCAGCGGACGCTCACCCTGGCATACGTTGATCTCTACCGAAGGCTGGTTGTCGGCCGCCGTCGAGAAGACCTCCGACTTGCGGGTCGGGATCGTCGTGTTGGCGTCGATCAGCTTGGTCATCACACCGCCCAGGGTCTCGATACCCAGCGACAGCGGCGTTACATCAAGCAGCAGCACGTCCTTCACTTCGCCCGTCAGCACACCACCCTGAATGGCGGCACCGATGGCTACGACCTCGTCCGGGTTGACCGACTTGTTGGGCGTCTTGCCGAAGAACTCCTCGACGATCTTCTGAATGGCCGGGATACGCGTCGAACCACCTACGAGGATCACCTCGTCGATCTGCGAAGCGGTCAGACCTGCATCGCGCAGGGCCAGCTTGCAGGGCTCGACCGTCTTGCGGATCAGATGGTCGCACAACTGCTCGAACTTTGCCCGCGTCAGCGTCATGACCAGGTGCTGCGGAATACCGTTTACCGGCATGATGTAGGGCAGGTTGATCTCCGTAGTGGTCGACGACGAAAGCTCGATCTTGGCCTTCTCGGCGGCCTCCTTCAGACGCTGCAGCGCCATCGGGTCCTCACGCAGGTCGATTCCGTGCTCGGCCTTGAACGACTCGGCCATGTAATCGATCAGCACGTGGTCGAAGTCATCACCTCCCAGGTGCGTATCGCCGTTCGTCGACTTAACCTCGAAGACGCCATCACCCAGCTCCAGGATCGAGATATCGAACGTACCGCCACCCAGGTCGTATACGGCGATCTTCATGTCGTTGGCCTTCTTGTCCAGACCGTAGGCCAAGGCTGCGGCCGTAGGCTCGTTGATGATACGGCGAACCTTCAGACCGGCAATCTCACCGGCCTCCTTCGTAGCCTGACGCTGCGAGTCGGAGAAGTAGGCCGGGACCGTGATGACGGCCTCCGTGACCTCCTGGCCCAGGTAATCCTCGGCCGTCTTCTTCATCTTCTGCAGAATGATGGCCGAAATCTCCTGCGGCGTGTACTGACGGCCGTCGATGTCGACACGAGGCGTGTTGTTGTCACCGCGGACGATCGTGTACGGGGCACGGGCGATATCTGCCGTTACCTTATCATAGGTCTCACCCATGAAACGCTTGATCGAGAAGACCGTACGCTTCGGGTTCGTAATAGCCTGACGCTTTGCGGGGTCACCTACCTTACGCTCGCCTTCGGACGTGAAGGCTACGACCGACGGGGTCGTGCGGTGTCCCTCCGAGTTGGGAATCACTACGGGCTCGTTGCCCTCCATCACTGCTACGCAGGAGTTCGTGGTTCCAAGGTCGATACCAATAATCTTTGCCATAATCGTAATATGTTTTAATTGTTTATAATTTTCGTTTTTCGGTCCCCTCCGACCCTCCTCTTTCGATTCCGGTCATCGGTTACGCACCTCTCCAACACAAAGGTCGTACCAATCGGCCGCCACTGCCAATTTGTCAGCATTTTGGCAGAAATCCGCCGTTTCGCCTGCCGCAGCCCGGCATTTTGTCACCCGAGACTCCGTGGGCGGCCGAGCCTCTGCGGGGTTTTCCAGGGCCGGATCCGCGTCCATACTAATAAGATAAAGGGAAGGCTGTGACGGACTGAGGCAGTTGCGACCCTCCGAAGCCAGACAAGGTCCGGTTGCCCCTGGGAGCCCCTTCTTAAAGGGCCGAGGCAGCTGCGACCCTCCGAAGCCAGACAAGGTCCGACTGCCCCTGGAAGCCCCTTCTTAAGGGGTCGGGCAGTTGCGACCCTCCGAAGCCAGACAAGATCCGGTTGCCCCTGGGAGCCCCTTCTTAAGGGGCCAAAAAAAAGCCTGCGTCTCCGCAGGCTTGCTTCCGGCTTACGCCGAACAGATCCTTTCTATTTTAGTGCTGTTGCTCGCTCAGGATACGCATCGCAACATCGAGAATCGTCGTATCGTCCAAGGTGACGACACCGCCGTCCGGTCCCGGTTCGAAGTGTACACCCACGCATTCCTTGGCCTGGTGGCTGCCTCCGAAATAGTTGCGGACCGTCTCAACATCGATTCCTAACTCATCTGCTATGCGCTGCGAACTGCCGCTCGGCAGCCGATCCTTGATACGGCGCAACTCGTTAAATGTGATTATCATATCCGTAGATTTTATGGTTGATGGTTCTTGAACACTAAGTTAATATAATTTTACGGATTTACAAAATTTCCATCCCAAAAACCGCAAAAAAATGTAACCGTTCTGTTACCGAAACGTAACGGTTTCCGCCTGAAAGCGAAAGCCGGACATGGTCCCCGTTTGGGCAATCACGGGCGGGCACAAAAAAAACGATCGGAGGTCCAATGGCACATCCGATCGCTTATGCTTCAAAACCGGCTACGTCTCCGAACTGTTTCGAATCCGTCTGTTCCGACCGACTCTCTTCAAACCCGTTTTTCTTGATTCCATCCACTCGGACAAGATTCCGATCCAACCGTTCCCGACTCATTCCCGCCGTTCTGGGGTCCGTTACCTTTGCAGCCGCTCTCCTTGAATCCGTTGTCTCTGCAGCCGTCCTCGTTGCAACCGCCGTCCATGAGCCCGGTGTCTTTGTTGCCTTTGCAGTGGCCGACCTTTGCTGCCACCCTCGTCGCACCGGCAGACCCCGGGAACCTCTTCTTTACAGCCGGGCCATTTCCAACCGGGCCAGCGCCCCTTTCGACCGGACCATCACCTCTTCCAACCGGGCCAGCGGCCCTTCCAGACGGACCGCCACCTCTTCCAACCGGGTCACCGCCTCTTCCGGACGGACCGCCTCCTCTTCCAACCGGGCCAGCGGCCCTTCCAGACGGACCGCCACCTCTTCCAACCGGGCCACCGCCCCTTCCGGGCGGCTATTCGGCCGGCTCGATATAGATCTGGAAGATCAGCGACGTGTAGGGCGGAATCTCCGTCGAAACGGTTGTCGTAGTCTCCGTCGTCGTCGAGGTATTGCCGTAATTGTAGTTGTAGTAGTAACTGTTATAATAGTTATAGTAGTAGTTGTTGTAATAGCTGCCGTAGTAGCTGTTGCCGTAATAACTGTTATAATAGTTGTAATAGTTCAGATAGTCGAGATAGCTCGACGAATAGCCCGTCGAACCGCCCTCGGTCGTCGTGCTGCCCGTACGCCCCGAGGCACCGTAGGCCTGGCTCGAGATCGTCACGAACTCGGCCCACTGCCCGTAGCAGAGGTTGGGAATCGTATAGTAGAAGGCCGGGATCATGTCGCTCTGATCATCCTCGGGCGAATAGGAGAGCACCTTGCCTTCGGAGGGCACCTCGCCGTAGATGATCTCCTTCACTTCGTCGATGTTCGTATCGAAGATGAAACCGTCGAGCATGCGGCCGATATACCAGATCTTGGCCGTACCCTCCAGCCCCACCGAGTCGGCATCGCGGCTGGCAAGTCCCGGGTTCTTGTAGTCCTCGTCGGCATGGAAACGCTTCTTGAGGGCCTCGGCGATCTTCGTCTCCAGAGCGGAGTCGTTGTAGGGCGCATAGCCGACGTTGTAGCGTTTGTTCTGCTGCAGCAGGGTCCCCTCCTCGGAGTAGACCGGGAAGTCGAACTTGAGGTTGTCCTCCGCCCGGGTCGGATCGTAGAGCATGTCGACATAGACCTGAGCCACCGTATCGCAGACACTCACCCAGCGATAACCCTTTTCACGGAGCTTGTAGGGGTGGTTTTCGTCGTCATACCCCGTGGGGATCTTCGACGAACCGGCCTCGTCGCCCTTGGTCGTGTAGAGCCACAGCCCGCCGTTGGCCGTGCAGAAGGAGTCGGTCTCCGAGCCCTCGTTCTCGAGCGGATTCTTCACCACGCTCGTGATCTCCATCTCGACGATGAACGGCCGGCTCGAGCTGAGCGAATACTGCCCCTCGTAACCGCCGTCGCCCTCGACACCGCTCGAGCTGACGATGCGCGACGGCATGTAGAGACGAATCTTCGACCCCTTGCGCAGTTCGAATTCGGGATCCAGCCCGTGGGCCGCCGCATAATCGGGATCGAGCTGCAGCACGTTGCGCATGGCCAGGAAGGTGCCCTCCATGAGGCTCGTGTTCGTCGTGCCGCAATAGCGGTAATAGGGCACGTAGTGGGTGTATCGCGTGTAGGTATTGACCAGTTTGGCCTCGGCGGCACGGCGCGTGAGAACGATATTGCCGTTCAGGTCGCGGCCCGAGAAGTCAAACCGCACCCAGCAGGCCGTGTCGCGCACGGGCTTGACCGTCGACAGATCCTCGCCGGCATCGAGCACTTCGACGTAGTAGTTGCCCTCGGACTGCAGATTGCCGACCAGTTCCGGGCGGTTCTGCGTCATCCACGCCCCGAGGGCCTGGTCTTCGAACTTGTCGTAAGATTCGGTCTGCTCCTTGGCACACGAGGCCAGCAACAGGATTCCGGCTACCGGAAGATACAGCAAACGGGTGATCAGCTTCATATTTTGTGTTGCGATTCTTTTCTCCATCAATCAATTCATTATTCGACGGCATCCACCGTGAAGAACCAGGCCACGGGACTCTCGCGCGGGATGGTGCTGAAATAGGTATCGCCGTAGGCCATGTTGAAGGTCATGTAGGCCTCGACCTCGTCGCCCTGGCGACAACCCAATAACGCATGGCGAAGCCCCTTTAGTATGTCGCCGCGCATCTCCACGCGCATCGGCTGGAACGACCAGCCTCCCTGACCGATCGTCAGCCCCAGATTCTCGTAGGCGCTCATCAGCAGCGGGTCGTTCGACCAGAAGGGGAAGGTCGAATCGGTGATGTTCGTATATTCGAAGACGTAGACCCGGAAGGTGATCGTGACGGTGGAGTTCGCCCCCACTTCGGGTTTGTTCTCCCGATCGGGGTCGTAGGCGTTCTTGATGTAGCGGTAGACTGTGCTGCCCGAGACCGTATAGTAGGGCAGCTGGCTCCCCTCCTCGAGCGACGTATCGATCACCAGCGCGGGGGAATGGGTGCGCTCGAGATAGGAGACGAGCTTCGTACGCTGGTCGGAGAGCGTGTCCTCCTCCTGCGAGCAGCCGCCCAGCACCACCGGAAGGGCGAATAGCAGTATGACGAGCAGTTGTTTCATCGGCATATAATCGTGCAAATGTACAAAAAACAATCCGATATCCGCACTATAAACGCAAAAAATCGCCCCGTAGCATCCGGGGCGATTAAAAAACGGGGAAAAACTTCCTGGAGAGCGGGGGTTCGGTCGGACTACTCGTGTTTGTGGTAGGAGTAATCCTTGTGCGGGTTCTGCAAACGGTTCAATTTGTATTGCTTCCAGACGTATGTCATAAGAACCAGGATGACGGCTCCGACGATGACACCGAGCAGAATGTACAGGAATCCGGTAGGGAACTCTTCCATAGGTTACATCTTTGGTTGGTAAACTTGACTTTGCAAAGATAAAACAAATCCCTTGCCAAAAAAGCGGAAACACGATTCTTTGGGGTTCCAGTTGCCGGTTCCGAGCGGCAAAAGGCCGTCACGCTGCAGGAAACGGGCTTTTTGCTCCCCGATAAAATTTCAGCAGCAACGCGAATCGCATCGGTTCCGCCCGCGGGAAAAGCGTCAAAGCCGCTTGAGCGCCATGCGCACCACCTCCTCGACCGGAGCCGAAGGCGCCTCGCGCACCACCGCCCGTACGACCTTTTCGGCCGCCGTGCGGGCAAATCCCAGCATGACCAGTGCCTCGAGCGCCTCGTCGACCACCCCACCGTCGGGACCCGCCGGCTGGCTGCCGCCGGCGTCCACCCCGAGTGTCATCAGCTTGCCGCTCAGGTCGACGATGATCTTCTGGGCGGTCTTCAGCCCGAGACCCTTGACATTTTTCAGCAGCACGGCATTGCCCGACGAGATGATCCCCTGCAGTTCGCGCGGCGAATAGGTCGAGAGGATCATCCGCGCCGTATTGCCGCCCACGCCCGAGACGCTGATCAGCAGCCGGAACAGCTCGCGCTCGACCTTCGTCGAGAAGCCGTAAAGCAGCTGCGCATCCTCGCGCACGACGTAGTGCACGAAGAGTTTGGTTTCGGTGGCATGCTCGATGGCCGAAAAGGTCTCGAGCGAGATATGCAGGTAGTAGCCCACGCCTCCGGCTTCGATCACCGCGTAGGTCGGGGCTACCTCGGCCACGCTGCCCTTGATATATTCGTACATGATGGTTCCTTTTTGTTCTTTCGGTCCGCTCGCCGCCACGGGCCGCGCCTCACCGTGCAGCCACTCCCGGTCCGCTTCCGATCCACTCCCGGCCCCCGGTCCGCTCTCGGTCTACTTCCGATCCACTCCCGGCCCTCCGGTCCGCTCCCGATCCGCTTCGGCCCCCCGGTCCGCTCTCGGTCTACTCCCGATCCACTCCCGGCCCCCGGTCCGCTCCCGGCGGAAAGCCGTTCCCGACCCCGCAGTGCGGCACCCGTCCGCTCCGGAATCCGGTCCGGAGCACACCCGCCCGCCGGATCGTCGCAACAGTCGGAAATTCTCCGCCGTGAGGTGCGATAAAATTATCATCCGGAAAGCAAAAATAAAGATTTTTTTTTACCTTTGTGACTCCGATACTGAATATTTAACCAAACTCTACGAATCAATATGAAAAAAACGCTATTTCCGGCATTGGCTGCGGCCCTCGTTCTGACGGCCTGCGGCACGAAAACCGCGGAGCAGACCGAGACCGCAATCGAAACGGTAGCGCAGCAGGTCGTCTCGAGTGACATCGCCTACGTACAGGTGGAAGCCGTCCTCGCCCAGTGCGACCTCTATCAGAGCGAAGGCGTAGCCCTTCAGGAGAAGACCCAGAAGGCTCAGAAAAGCTGGGCCCAGCGCGAACAGAGCCTCCAGGCCGAAGCCGCTCAGCTGCAGGAGAAGTTCGAAAAGGGTCTGATCACCTCGCGCGACGCCCAGGCCCAGCAGGAGAGCATCCAGAAACGCGTCGCCTCCTACCAGACCAACGCCCAGAAGGAGGCCCAGGCCCTCGATGAAGAGAACTACGTCTTCACGAACCGCGCCCAGGATCTGCTCCAGCGCGCCGTGCGCGAAATCAACGCCGACGGCAAATACAAACTCATCATCAACGCCTCGGCGCTGATCGATGCCGATACGACGCTCAATATCACCCCGGCCGTGCTGGCCAAGGTCAACGAGCTCTACGCCGCCGACAAAAAGAACGACAAGAAGTAACTTCGTCCGCGAAGCACAAAAAACCGACTTCCCCCAACGGCGGAAGTCGTTTTTTTTTCCTACATTTGCGCTGTTATTACCGAACCTGTTTAAATTTTCCGCGCGATGGGATTCGTTCCGTTCACATTCGTCGACCTGATTGACATCGTCCTGGTGGCCATGATCATGTACTGGATCTACCGCATGACCAAAGGCACCAACGCCCCCTATATCCTCTCGGGAATCATCGCCGTCTACCTGCTCTGGGTGGTTGTGCGCACGCTCAACATGGAGCTCCTCTCGACCATCCTCGGACAGTTGATCTCCGTGGGCGCCATCGCCCTGATCATCGTCTTCCAGCCCGAACTGAGGCGGTTCCTGCAGATGATCGGCATGCGGCAGAAGCACTTCAACTTCATCACCCGCATCTTCTCCTCGGGCGAGGATCCCGTCCAGACGAACATCGCGCCGATCGTCACGGCCTGCCGCGAGATGGCCGAAACCAAAACCGGCGCCCTGATCGTCATCGGGCAGCAGAGCGATCTGCGTCTGATCGCCGAGGGGGGTATCGCCCTCGACGCCAAGGTCTCGACCCCGCTGCTGAAAAACATCTTCTTCAAGAATGCCCCGCTTCACGACGGCGCCGTACTGATCGAGGGCGACCGCATCGTGGCAGCCAAATGCATCCTTCCGGTCACGCAGAGCGACGTGCCCAAGGAGTTCGGCACGCGGCACCGTGCGGCCATCGGCATGAGCGAAATTTCGGATGCCATCATCATCGTCGTCTCCGAGGAGACCGGCGAGATCTCCATCGCCCAGGCCGGCGAGATCCGGCAGCATCTCGACCCGACCCGTTTGCAGCAGACCCTTCAGCGCTATCTGACCATCAACTCCCGCAAGCGTTCCAAAAACAACGAAGTCGCCGAATAACCCGGCTAAGAGCCGGGCTTCGCAAGCTGCGGAGGCTCCATCAGGTTTCCGTCCCTCACAACCCGGCTAAAAGCCGGGCTTTGCAAGTTGCGGGAGCCTTCGGCTGATGATGAACCTTTTCCGCACACAATCGGGATTCTAAAGTCCTTGAACCCGGATACCTCTTGAGAGAAAATAAAAGTTTCCGCAATTTCGCCGAAAGCGGAATCAGAACTGCCGGTCGACCGAGCGCCCGGAGCGGGAGGCTGTATAGGCTTGATCTTACTGCACCCGCTCAGCTCGGTTGGCCGACAGTTCCCGCAGGAGGCGACTTGCGGATGGTTTTGGTGGTACCTTTTGACACCAAAAGGTACCCGGCTAAGAGCCGGGCTCTGCAAGCTGCGGTAGTTCCGACCCGTTTCCGACCCTCATAACCGCGCACGACCCGGCTAAAAGCCGGGCTTCGTAAGCTGCGGAGGCTCCAACAGGTTTCCGACCCTCATAACCGCATACGACCCGGCAAAAGCCGGGGCTCACAAGCTGCGGAGGCTCCATCAGGTTTCCGACCCTCATAACTGCGCACGACCCGGCTAAGAGCCGGGCTTCGCAAGCTGCGGAGGCTCCATCAGGTTTCCGTTCCTCATACCCACGCACAACCCGGCTAAGAGCCGAGACCTGCAAGCTGCCAGAACGTCAAACCGAAAAACGCCCGTCTGACACAATGGTCAGACGGGCGTTTTCAAGAATTCCTCAGCCGGCAGGAACCGGCTCGCAGCCTACTCCAGCGTAAAGTCGACGCTTCCGCGGATATCGTCCGAAGCGGCTCCTACGAAGGCTGTGAAGCGTCCCGGTTCGAGTACCCACTCACCCTTCGTATCGTCGTAGTAGCGAAGAGCCTCGGGCCCTACGGTGAAGGTCACCTGGCGCGTCTCGCCCGGATTCAACGTCACCTTCTCGAAGCCCTTGAGCTCCTTCACCGGACGCGGCAGCGACGACTCCTCGTCACCGATATAGAGCTGTACGACCTCGGCACCGGCCCGATCGCCCGTGTTGCGGACATCGGCCGTCACATGCAGCGTACCCTTCGCGTTGAGCGACTCCCGGTCGGCCTTCACGTTGGAGATCTCGAAGGTCGTGTAGCTCAGACCGTGACCGAAGGCAAAGAGCGGCCGGATCTGCTTCGTATCGTGCCAGCGGTATCCGACGAAGATGCTCTCGTTGTAGCGGACCGAATCGCCGCCCGGGAATTCACCCATGGCATGGGCGGCATTGTCCTCCAACCGCACGGGGAACGTAAAGGGCAGCTTGCCCGAGGGGTTGACCTTGCCGAAGAGAACGTCGGCCAGGGCATTTCCGGCCTCCGAACCGGCAAACCACGCCTCGACCACCGCCGGAACGCGGTCGATCCACGGCATGGCCACGGCGTTGCCCGAGACGATCACCACCGCCAGCCGCGGATTGGCCTCGGCCAGCGCCTCGATCACCCGATCCTGTGCATAGGGAAGCCCGTACTGCTGACGGTCGAGCCCCTCGCAATCCTGATAGCCGCTCTTGTTCAGACCGCCGACGAAGATCACGGCATCGGCCTCCCGGGCCGCCTTGACGGCATCGGCAATCAGCTGCTCCTCGCTGCGCGACTCCTTGAGATCCTGTCCCGACGAGACGCCGTTGTAATCGCCCGTAACGTCGCCGACATAACCGCGCTCGTAGACCACCTCGCAGCCGTCGCCCACGGCTGCACGGATTCCCTCGAGCGGCAGACACTCGTGACGCACCTTGAGCGACGACGAGCCGCCGCCCACGGTCATCATCTTCACGGCATTCTCACCCACGACGAGCAGCCGCTTCACCGCCGACGCATCGAGCGGCAGCACTCCGCCGTCGTTCTTCAGCAGCACCATGCCCTCGCCGGCAATCTGCCGTGCGGCGGCCACATGCTCCGGCGAATTGAGCGATCCAAAGGGCTTCTGCGTGTTCATGGCCGTGCGGAAGATCAGCCGCAGCACGCGGCGCACCTTGTCGTCGAGCGTCTTCATGTCGGCCTCGCCCCGCTTGAGCATCTCCAGATAGGGACGGGCCAGGTAGTAGCTGTCGTAGGCATTGCTGGCACCCCAGTTCAGGCCGTTGGTCCACGATCCGAACTCGAGGTCGAGACCGTTCTCGGCGGCCTGCTTCGTGTCGTGCACACCGCCCCAGTCCGAAATGACCGCGCCGTCGAAGCCCCATTCACCCTTCAGGATGTCGTTCAGCAGATACTGGTTGTGGCAGCAGTGCTGGCCGCGGTACTGGTTGTAGGCGCCCATGATCGACCAGGCGCCGCCCTCCTTGACGGCCGCCTCGAAGGCCGGCAGGTAGATCTCGCGCAGGGCGCGGTCGTCGACCACGACATTCACGTCGCCGCGACGCGTCTCCTGGTTGTTCAGCGCGTAGTGCTTCACGCAGGCCGCCACACCGTTCTTCTGCACCTCCTGGACGTAGGGCACGACCATACGCGACGAGAGGTAGGGATCCTCGCCCATGTATTCGAAGTTGCGGCCGTTGAGCGGCGTGCGGTAGATGTTCACACCGGGGCCCAGCAGCACATCCTTCTCGCGGTAGCGGGCCTCCTCGCCGATCGACTTTCCGTAGAGGGCCGACATGGCGGGATTCCACGTGGCGGCCAGACAGGTCAGTGCCGGAAAGGCCGTACACGAGTCATTGGTCCAACCGGCCTGGTCCCATTCGTCCCACAATACCTCGGGACGGATTCCGTGCGGGCCGTCCGTGCACCAGAGTTCGGGGATACCGAGACGCGGGACACCCGCCGACGAGAATTTCGACTGTGCATGGAGCACGGCGACCTTCTCCTCGAGGGTCATGCGCTGCAGTGCATCCTCGACCCGCTCCTCGATCGGGCGCGAGGGGTCAAGATAGGGTGCCACGTTGCTGGTCGCGGCGCCGTTGTTCGCTCCGCAGCCCGTCAGAAAGAGCAGGGCCGGGAAGAGTTTCAGAGAGAGTTTCATTGGTTTGAAGTTTGAGAGTATGTTTCGTTGTTTGCGATCAAAGCGGGCATGCCAAACGGAGTATGCCGCCCACAGGCTGCATACTCCGTTCAAAGTTACGAATTATTTCTTTTCGAAAGTCACCTTCGGGCTGGAAATTCCGGCCGTGCAGTCGACCGTCAGCACGTAAGTTGCTCCGGCTTCGAGCGTTACCCCCTCCGGAATTTCAAGTTTGGTGCCGTTCTCCGTGACGACGAGGTAGGCCTCGGAACCGGCCGCAAGGGTCATCGCGCCGAAACCGCCGCCCCAGTTCGGGCTCGTGTAGAACTGTCCGTACCAGCCGTCGGTCTTGAAGCGCACGCCCGGAACCGAGCTGCCCGACTCGCCGGCCTGAGCCGTCATCACGTAGATACCGGGCTCGTGCTCCGGGATGCAGAACTTGCCCGAACCGTTCCAGGCGGGTTCGTCGGCCAGCGACGGCGAGCCGATCCCATATCCGGCGAAGTAGAGGGCGCCGTGCCCCTCCTCGGAGAGGGTGGCCTGATTGCCCTCGGCATCGAGCACCCACGCGTCGATGATCTGCTTGGCGGTATTGACCGTGATGCGGTAGCGGCCCGAAACCGGCACGAGCGTGGCGGTCGTCATCGAGGTGATGGCGAAGAAGTCGGGGTTGATCCACTTCGGGACGAACATCCCGCTGCCGCCAAAGGTCAGCGTCTGGCCCTGCTGCAGGTCGAGATCCACGCGGTAGTTGTCCGTATCGATCTGTTCGAGTTTCGTGCCGTTGATGGTCAGTTCGGCAGCCGGGAGCTCCTCCTGCCCCACCTTCTCGACGGTGAGTTTGGCCGCCATCGTGCCGCCCGTCACGTCGACCGTGAAGCGGTAGACTCCGCCCGCCTCGAGCGTCTCGCCCTCGGCCAGACCGACGTTGCCGCTATCCGAGATCGTGAACGGGGCGCTGTCGGTCGTCATCACGCCGTAGGGATTCTTGAACGACGTGTCATCCTTGCCCAGGAACTCGCCGTGGTCCCAGGTCTTCTGCCAGAAGAACTTGAAGTCAAAGCCCGAGGCGTTGATCGAACGTCCGGCCACGAACGTGATCTGGAACTTCCGGTCGGCCACGCGCGCCATGCACAGACCGCCCGCTTCGGGGCTCCAGCTGGCCGAATTCGACGTCGTGGGCTTGCCGATGTTCGTATCGCCGATCACCCAGATGGCCTCGCCCGAGCCGTCGGCATTCAGCACGGCCGTCGCGCTCTCCGAAGCCATCGCCTCAACCTTCAGGTACTTGTACTTGAAGTTGGCCGTCACGCGGTAGAGACCCGACAGGGGCAGGAAGGTCAGCTTGCCGGGATCCGAAGCATCCTGCCGCTCGAAGAAGTCCATGTCGACATCCCAGTCGGCCAGGTCGGCGATGCCCGAAAGCGTGTAGACCTCGTTCTGCGTCAGCGTCGTGACGATCGCGTAGTTGTCCGTGTCGACCATCGTCATCTCCGAGCCGTTGAACTCGAGCTTGATGAAGGGCGACGCCTCGAAGCTCTTCAGGTTGAACGTGATGGCGAACTCACCGGCCGTCGAGTTGGCGAACGGGATGGCATCCATCGAATCCGAGACGATCGTCCCCTGCTCGGAGTCGTAGCCGAACGTGACGACCGAACCGGCCTCGTCCAGCGCCGGGGTCATGATGTAACCCTGGGGCTTCTGCGGGAAGTTGTCCGTCACGGCGTATTCGAAGTCGTTGCCCGTGGGCTCCATGCGGTACTCCTTCTCGTCGAGCACGAAGATCAGATGGTCGGGACGGGGACGCGAGACGGGCAGCTGGCACTCGACGGTCGTCGTGCCGAAACGGACGTTCTGACCCACGAAGCGCAGCGTCGCCTCGCCGTCGGGGATATCCTTGTAGAGGGGGACGGTCACCGCACCCTTGTAGGAGCCGTTCTCCTTGGTGCGGATGGTCTCCTCGGCGACCATGTCGTCATCGAAGAAGACCTGTGCCTTGAGGGTCGAGAGGGCGTAGCGGTCGCTCATCGAGACCTCGAAATTGACCTTGGCACCGAACTGGCCCGCTTCGTCGACCGAGACGATCGTCATCTCGGGCCCGACATCCGTCGTAAGCAGTTCGGGTTCATCCTTGCAGGAGGTCGCCGCCGCGGCAAGCAGCAACGACACTGCCAAATATTTCAGATTGTTCATCAGGATAGCGTTTTAACAGGTTAATTTTCAGCCGGCATCCCCCATCGGAACGAGGCGATGGACTTGGCCGGAATCGTATAGCGGAACGAGTGTTCCGAGGTCTCGTAGACGGCTACGGTCACCTCCTGACTGCTCGTATTGAGGGCCACGAAGGCCGTCGAACCGTCGGGATTGTGGAAGGCCAGGTACTCCAGCCCGGAGGTCGTGTAGCCCGAGGCGCCGATGCGCACCGCACCCGGACGGATCACCTTCGCGCACTGGGCCAGATCGTAGAAGTGGCTGTTGTACTTCAGCGTGCGGTAGTCCGACGAGCTGATCTCGATGGCGCCGTAGCAGGTCGTGCAGCCGCCCGGACGGTTCGGGGCCCCCTTCTCGTCGAGCATCAGGTTCCACAGCAGCACACCCTTGCCGTAGCGGCTCAGCGTCCCCAGAAAGATCGACTGGAAGTCGTTGATCAGACAGCCGTCGAAGGTGTAGTTCCACGTGCCGATCGAGGCTTCGGTGAAGTAGATCTCCTTGTCGGGAGCGGCCGTGTGGATGCCGTCGAGTTCGCTCACGTTGCCGCCGTAGTTGTGCCAGGCCGAGCCGGCGATCCACTTCGAGGCGTCGGCGTCGGCGTAGAGATGCAGCGGATACTGCTCCTGACCGCCGACGTTGTCGTAGTTGTAGTTGTGGTCGTAGCAAAGGATCTTGGTCTTGATACCCGCCCGTTCGAAGGCCGGGCCCAGGTGCTTGACAAAGGCCGCCTGATCCTCCCACGGCATGTAGAGCGACATCGAGTTGCCCTTGTTCAGGGGCTCGTTCTGCATCGTGATGGCGTAGATCGGGAAGCCGTTCTCCTCCATCTCGCTGACCCACTGCACGAAATACTCGGCGTAATCGTCATAGTAGGCCGGGTTGAGCCGCCCGCTGGTCCACGAGTCGTAGGGCACCGACGGGTCGTTGACCGTCCCCTTCATCCACTTCGGGCACGACCAGGGCGAACCCAGGATCTTGATGTCGGGGTTGATGGCCAGGATCTCCCGCAGCACGGGGAAGATCCCCTCCTTCTCGACGTCGGGGATGGCGAAGAATTCGATTCCCTTCTGGTCGCAGCAGGTGTACTCGTCCATCGAGAAGTCCGAGCCGCCGATGTGGACGCGGATGAAGCTGAAGCCGGCACCGGTCTCGGGGTCGAAACACTTGCGCAGCACCGCCTCGCGGTCTTCGGGCGTCATCTTCAGCAGGTTGTAGCACGTGGCGCCCGTCACTGCCGGGCCAAAGCCGTCGATGGTCTGGTAGGTCTCCGTCGGATCGAGCGTGATCTTGTAGGGCGACATCGAGATCTTCGAGTAGTCGAGCTTCTCTTCGGCGAAGAGGCGGCTGGCATTGGCCGAGGAGACGTAGGCCATCACGTCGGCCGAAGCTTCGGGGGTCGGACCGGGAGTCGGTTCGGGCGTCTTCTCGCCGTCGCTCGCACTCGAGCAGCAGACCGTTCCGGTGAGCAGCAGCGTCGCGATGAGCAAACGCAAATCACTATTCGTCAGTTTCATGGTTTATCTTCAGATTGATCAATATCCGGGATTCTGTTCGATGTTGGTGTTGTCCTCGAGCACCGAGGTCGGAACCGGCACCAGGATGCGGTTTTCGTTCATCGCGCGGCGCGTCTGGAAGTAGGAGTCGTACGACTCGGAGCCCTTGACGTTGACGCCGTCGCAGATCTCGTAGAGCTTCGAGTAGTCGTCGCCGTAGCGCAGCAGGTCGAACCAGCGGTGACCCTCCATCGCCAGCTCGAGCCGGCGCTCGTGGAGCACGGCCTCGCGCATCGCCTCGGCCGAACCGCGCTGGGCCGACGTCAGCGACGAGATGCCCGCACGCGAACGAATCTCATCGACAATGTCGGCCGCACCGCCCGCATTGCCCGTATTGGCCAGTGCCTCGGCATGGAGCAGCTTGATGTCGGCCAGACGCATCACGTAGACCGGCGTCACGTTGGTCGGGAACTTGTGCATGAAGGCGTAGTTGTCGCTCGGATAGTGGTACGACCATCCGCACTCGTCGTAGATCACGGCGGCGTTCTTGCGGGCGGTGTCGCCCTCGGCGTCGTAGGCCTTCGTCAGGTTGCGCGACGGAGTGCACCACTTGGCCCACGTGAAGCTGTCCGACGGGACGTAGGCGTTGCGGTGGAACATCATCCACAGCCACGATCCCGAGGTCTGGCTCGGCCACTGCACCTCGAAGATCGACTCCGAAGTGTTCTGCGTGGCCATGCCGCCGTCACCCTCGGTGTAGGCCCACAGGTCGCCGTAGCTGTCGCAGAGGCGGTAGCCCATCCCCTCGACGGCCTCGCAGGCCGCGATCACCTTGTTCCAGTCGCGGAACTCGCGCATGGCGTAGAACTTCGCCAGCAGTCCGTAGGCAAACCCCTTCGTGATGCGGAACTTGTTCGAGGCATCCATGTCGGGGGCGTAGAGGCAGGCATACTCCTCGATATCCTTCTTGATCTGCTCACCGACGGTCTCCTTCGACACGCGCGAGGGGAAGTAGAGCGGATAGACCTCCTCGATGTTGTCGGCCGTGATGGCGGGCGGAATCTCCGTCAGCATCGGGATCTCGCCGAAAAGCTGCATCATGTTGATCCAGATGTAGGCCCGCCAGCAGAGCGCCTCGGAGAGCCACTCGCGATATTCGGTCTCGGTGAGCGAGGGGTCGTTCTCGCGGACCTGGTCGATGTTGCAGATCACCTGATTGGCGTAGTCGATGGCCGTCATCGAGTAGTTCCAGAGGTTCGAGGCGAATTCGTTGTCGCTGTCGATGTGGTTCGACTCGACGGCCACGACCTTCGTCTCGCCCATGTTGCCGCCATAGGCGTTGTCGGCGCGGATTTCGCCCAGGGTGATCAGCTGGTACCAGTAGGTCTGCAGGTCGCCCTTCATGTAGTTGTACATGGCCGTCAACTGGCCCTCGAGCAGTTCGCGGGTGTTGATGACCGTTTCGCTGGAACCCTGATTCTCGGTGTTGAACTCCGTGTACCCGGTCTCGGGGTACTTCTCAAGGCTGCACGATACCGACGCCGCTCCCAGCGCGAGCAGGGCCGTCGCGAGATATATCTTTTTCATGGTCATTGTTCGTTGTTTAGAAGGTGACATTCAGTCCGACGACTACCGTGCGCACGTTGGGATAGGTTCCCCAGTCGATGCCCATCTGCGTGGCGCTCTCCGACTGGCTCACCTCGGGATCGTAGCCCGAATAGCCGGTCCACGTGATGAAGTTCTGCAGCGAAACGTAGGGCTGGATCCGCTTGATGTTCAGCCGCTTGAGCTTGGGCGAGGTGATGTCGTACGACAGCGTGATATTCTTCACCTTGAGGTACGAACCGTCCTCAACCCAGTAGGTCGAGTTCTTGACGTTCCACGACGGGTTGGTCGAACGGAAGATATCGGTCTCCTGTCCCGGGATGCGCCAGCGGCGCAGCACCTTGGTCGTCTGGTTGTTGGCCGTGGTCATGCCCTCGGTCTCGATGCGCGAGGCGTTGAAGATGTCGTTGCCGTAGGAGCCCGTGATCAGGATGTTGAGGTTCAGACCCTTCCACGAGAAGTTGTTCGTCAGTCCGAAGGTGAACTTCGGGTTGGCGTTGCCGATCCAGGTCTTGTCGAGCGGCGTGATCTCGCCGTCGCCGTTGCGGTCCTCGTAGATCAGGTCGCCCGTCTCGGGATCAACCCCCTTCGAGACGTAGCCCCAGAACATCGACAGCGGCTGGCCGGGCGTCATGCGGATGACGTTGTCGTTCGTCGCGTCGGAGGTCTTGGCGTAGTAGTAGACCTGCTTCAGACCGAGCTTCTCGAGCTTGTTGCGGTTGAGCGAGAGGTTGAAGTCGGTCGTCCAGTTGAAGTTGCGGCGCGAGATGTTGACCGACGAAAGGACGAACTCTAAACCCTGGTTCGACATCTCACCCTCGTTGCGCGTGATGTCGGGATAGGGCGACGGCAGCGAGACGGTCATCAGCATGTCGCGCGTATATTTGTAGTAGTAGTCGATCGAGAAGTTGAGCCGGTTGTTGAGCAGGGCGAAATCCACACCGACGTTGGTCTGGGTGGTGGTCTCCCAGGTCAGATCCTCGTTCTTGATGTTGCTGCGGGTCGAGCTGACGGTCGGCACGGCCTGCGAATAGGTCGGGTTGGTCCAGTCGTAGTAGACCGTGTTGTAGCGCTGCATCCAGCCGTACTCCGACAAGCCGGCCTGGTTACCGGTCTGGCCCCAGCCCACACGCAGCTTCAGGTCGCTCACCCAGTCGACATCCTTGAGGAACTCCTCGCCCGAGATGCGCCATGCGGCCGAGAACGAGGGGAAGTAGCCCCAGCGGTGGCCGGGGGCGAGCTTCGACGAACCGTCGGCACGGAAGTTCGCCGTCACCAGATACTTGCTGTCGAAGTTGTAGGAGACGCGCGCCAGGTAGGACATGATCGCCCATTCGGACTTGCCGTAGCTCTGGCCGCGGACGCCGCCGTTGTTACCGCCGTTGAGGTTGGGGATGGCGTTGTTGTTCGTCGACGAGAAGTAGGAGCGCGAACCGCTCAGCTCCTCCCAGACCGAGGTGGTGGCCGACGTACCGGCCATCACCTCGAGGTTGTGCCGGTCGAAGCTGCGGTTCCAGGTCAGGATGTTGTCGTAGACCATGCGCATGTCGTCCGAACGCGTATCCGAGGCCGTACCGTGCTGCGTGCGTCCGTAGGTGGTGCGGATCGGGTCGAGGAACGACGAGGAGTGGACCCAGCGGCGGTCCATCGAGACCGTCGACTTGAAGGTGAGCCCCTTGGCCAGGTTGAAGGTCAGACCGCCCGAAAGCAGCAGTCGGTCCGTCACGGTCTTGTCGTAATCCGTACGGGCCATGTTCTCGAGCGGCGAGGTGAGGTTCGCACCGTAGAAGTCGTTGTAGTACTGCTGCGGGTTTTCGGGATCCCAGATCGGGGCGTAGGTCGGCGTCGTGACGGCCGAAACGACCACGCCGGCGCGGTTGGCACCCTGACCCGAGATGATCGTACCGTTGACGGTGTAGTGCGAGAAGGTGGTCGAGGCGTTGGCCGTCAGCCACTTGAAGATCTTCTTGTCGAAGCTTGCCTTGACGTTGTAACGGTCGGCCGAGGTGGTGTTGATCACACCGCGCTCCTTCGTGTAGCCGCCGCCGAGGTAGTACGACGAGTTGTCGTCACCGTTCGATACCGAGAACTGGTAGTTCTGGTTGACACCCGTCGAGTAGGTCTCGTCGAACCAGTCGGTCTGATCGGTCAGATCCGCGGGAAGTCCCGAGACGGCCCCGTTCTCCTCCATCAGGTCGCGGTACTGCTGGGCATTGAGCACGTCGAACGTCTTGGCCACGTTCGAGATGCCGACATAGGTCGAGAGGGTGACCTCGGGACCCTTGCGGCGGCTGCCCTGCTTGGTGGTGATGAGCACGACGCCGTTGGCGGCACGCGAACCGTAGATGGCGGCCGACGAGGCATCCTTCAGCACCTGCATCGACTCGATCTCGTTGGGCGAGAGGTAGGCGATGGCGTAGTTACCCTCGCCGACCGGCACCCCGTCGACCACATAGAGCGGGTCGTTGCTCGACGAGATGGACGAGGCACCGCGCACGCGGACCACCATGCCCTGACCCGGCGCACCGTTGGGCTGGATGACCTGCACACCGGCCGCCTTGCCCTGCAGGGCCCCCGAGACGGAGGTGATCGGACGACGGTCGAGATCCTCGGTCTTGACGATCGAGACGGCCGTGGTCAGATCCTTCTGCTTGACCGTACCGTAACCGATGGCCACCACGGCGTCGAGCGCCACGGCATCCTCCGAAAGCTTGACGTCGATCTGCGGACGTCCGTTGACCGCGATGGTCTGCGTGACGAATCCCAGCGACTGGTAGAGCAGCGTGGCCGAATTCCCCGCTCCGCGGAGCTTGATGGAATACGAGCCGTCCACACCTGTTGTGGTGCCGTTCGTGGTCCCCTGTTCGATGATCGTTGCACCGATGACCGGTTGTCCCGACTGATCGAGGACACGTCCCGTAACGGTCAGTGACTGGGCCAGGGCCGCCGACGCCGTGAAGAGCGTCAATGCCACGGCCAACAGCAACATTCGTCCCGTACGGAGGCACCATTGCCGTTTCTTAGCAAATTCTGACATAATTTAGGTTTTTAGGTAATAGTTTTATTTAAATAAGGTAGATCGGTTGGAGCTTCCCGTCAAGCAGCCGAAGCCCCCCGTCGGTTTTCCGATATTAAAGTTAGCCATCGCCTGCCGAACTAAAAAAAAGTGAAACCGATTTTGTAAACCTGAAACGCCGTTTTGAAAAATGGATCATCTGATTTTCAGCCATTTGAATTTTTACACCGGCCCAAAAAAAGTAGATTCGCTGGAACGTATTTCCGCGTCCCGACGGCAAATAGGGACTCGGAAGAGGGCGTTTTTCTCCGATTTTCGGTTATCTTTGTCCATACCTAAGATCCACGCCCATGAGAAAGCTGCTGACCTGTCTGCCGATGATTCTTGCGCTGCTGCTGTCGACGCCGGCCCTGCCCGCCGCCGCAGAACCCAGCCTGAAGGAGGTGCTCGACCAGCTCGACGCCACCCTCCAGCACCGCGACACCTACATCACCAACCGCGAACTGCGCATCGGCTCGCTCAAGAACATCCTCCGGCAGACCAACTTCTCCGACGCCCAGCAGTATGCCCTCAACCAGCAGCTCATCGACGAATACACCCCCTATCAGGTCGACTCGACCATCGACTACCTCTACGACAACATCGCCCTGGCCGAACGGATGCACAGCGCCCAACGGCTGAACGACTCGCGGATCCAGCTGGCCTATCTCTACAGTGCGGCGGGCATCTACCTCGAGGCGGCCAACACCCTGGCGCAGGTCGACTCGACGCGGCTGACCCGCGAACAGCTGGTCAACTACTACGTCGCCCGCCACAAGCTCAACGACGAACTGCAGCTCTATTCGCACGACGTGCGCCAACAGCGCCTTTCGCGACGGCTGACCGACTTCTACGCCCGGCTGATCGTCGAGAACACCGATCCGGAGACCCCGACCCACCTCAACTACCGGCTCCGCGAGGAGATCAACCGCCGCAATTTCCCCGATGCCGTTGCGCTGGCCGACCGGCTGTGCGAAATGCAGCCCCCGCTCTCGCGCGATTATGCCGAGGCGGCCTACATGCGGGCGCTGGTGGCCGACCTGATGGACGACACGCCGACGGCCCAGATCTGGTTCGCCCGTTCGGCCATGGCCGACATCCAGCTGGCCATCCGCGACAACGCCGCCCTGAAGAGCCTGGCCAACACGCTGCTCGACGACGACAACATCCAGCGCGCCATGCACTACATGCGCATCGTCATGGACGACGCCCGCTTCTTCAATTCGCGGCTCCGCCCCTGGCAGGACGCCCTGACGCTCCACGTCATCGAGGAGGCCTACCAGGCCCGGCGCCAGCGCATGGACCGCATGTACAACATCTTCCTGGTCTCGACGGTCGTCTTCATGCTGCTGGCCGTCGGCGGGGTGATCTTCATGCGGCGGCAGAACCGCAAGCTCAGCCTGGCGCGGCTCGAACTGCAGCAGGCCAACAACCGCCTCAACATCTCGAACAACGACCTGATGCTCAGCAACCGCCGGCTGGCCGACCTCAACAGCCAGATCTCCGAGGCCAACGAGGTGAAGGAGGAGTATATCGGCATCTTCCTGACGATGTGTTCGGAGTACATCGACAAGATCATCGCCTCGCGCCGCCACGTGCGCCACATGCTGCGCGACGGTCGCATCGACGAACTGCGCAAGGAGTTCGCCACGACCGAGGCTGACCATCGCGAACTGGAGGAGTTCTACCGCAATTTCGACACCACCTTCCTGCAGCTCTACCCCACCTTCATCGAGGATTTCAACTCGCTGCTCGACAAGGAGGCCCGCATCGAACTGAAAAAGGGCGAACTGCTGACGACCGAACTGCGGATCTTCGCCCTGATCCGGCTGGGAATCAACGACTCGTCGAAGATCGCGGCGCTGCTGCGCTATTCGGTGAGCACGATCTACAACTACCGTTCGAAGATCAAGAGCCACACGACGGTCTCGCGCGACACCTTCGAGGAGCGCATCAAGACCATCGGCGACTTCAGTTCGCAGCACAACTGACCGGCGAGGGGCACGATAACGGGCCGGACGGCACGGGCGCCCCGAAGTTGAGTCATGCGAAGCGCGGCGCTCCGGGAGCCGGCCAGACGATCTTCCCGCAGCCAAAAAAAGGTCCGGAACCGTGAAAACGGTCCGGACCTTATGGTTGCCACCGGAGAGCGGATTGCCCCGCTGGCGCGGGGTCCGCAGGAGTCGGATCAGGCCGGATGGCTGATCTCGGCAAAGGTTGCCCGTACGTAGGAGGCCAGATCCTCCGGCGAGAGGCGCAGCTGCAGACCGCGCACGCCGGCGCTCACGTAGATAAAGGGGTGCTCCTGCGCCGAGACGTGGATATAGGTCGGGAAGGCCTTCTTCATGCCGATCGGCGAACAGCCCCCGCGGATGTAGCCCGTCACGGGCAGCAGCTCCTTCATCGGGATCAGATCGACCTTCTTGTTGCCCGAGACGCGGGCGGCAGCCTTCAGATCGACCTCGTGGTCGCCCGGCACCACACAGACAAAATAACCCGACCGGTCACCCTTCAACACAAGGGTCTTGAAGACGGTCGCAATATCCTCGCCGAGCTGCTCGGCGACATGCGTGGCGGCGAGATGCTCCTCGTCGACCTGGTAAGGGACCAGTTCATAGGCGATCTTCGCGCGGTCGAGCAGTCGGGCCGCATTCGTCTTTTCAATTTTTCCGTGTGCCATCACTCTCTGTTTCCTATATTTCGACTAATTTGGCGCAAAGGTAGTTTATTTTCTTGGAATCTGAACTTTTTTACTACATTTGCCCACATGGTACGGAGAATGATGATCGGGTTGCTGCTGCTCTTCGGAGCTCTGGGCGCCAACGCCCAGACAACCCGCGTAAGAGGACAGGTTACCGACAGCAGCGGTACTCCGCTGTCGTTCGTCAGTGTGGTATTCCCCGGTACGACCATCGGCATCACCACCGATGAAGAGGGCATCTATTCGCTCGAAACCCGCGACACGGTGAGTCGCGTCCAGGCCTCGATGGTCGGCTACGCCACCCGCACGGAGCCGGTGACGCCGGGCATCTTCAACCGGGTGGATTTCGTGCTCGAGTCCGTCGAGTTCGACATCGGGCAGGTCGTCATCACCCCGGGCGAGAACCCCGCCTTCCCGATTCTCGACGGCGTGCTGCGCAACCGGCCCCACAACGATCCAGACCACTACGACACCTACCACTGCCGAACCTACACCAAGATGGAGCTTGCCCTGACGAACATCAAGCCCGGGTTCCGCAACCGCCGCATGCAGCGCAACTTCGGCTTCATCTTCAACTACATCGACACGTCGGCCCTCACCGGACAGCCCTATCTCCCGGCGATGATCTCCGAGGCGACGGGCGACCTCTACCGCAGCCGCACGCCCGATTTCAAACGCGAGGTGATCCGCGCCAGCCGCGTCTCGGGCGTCGAGAACAACTTCGCCGTGGCGCAGTTCACCGGCGGGCTCTACGGCGACGTGAACTTCTACGACAACTACATCAAGCTCTTCAACGTACGCTTCGCCAGCCCGCTGGGCGAGAGCGGACGGAGCTTCTACAACTACTTCCTGGTCGACAGCACCTGCCACGAGGGGCGCAAGGTCTACAAGATCCGCTTCCATCCCAAACGGATGGCCACCCCGGTGCTCGACGGCGAGGTGAACATCGACTCGGCAAGCTACGCCCTCGAGTCGGCCACGGCCCGCATGCCCCACGGCGTGAACGTCAACTGGGTCCGCCACCTGATGCTCGAGAACGAAAACCAGCGCACCGAAGACGGCCACTGGTTCCGGGCCCGCGACCGCATCTCGGCCGAATTCTCGGTCTCGGGGGCCGACTCCTCGAAACTCACCTCGTTTCTCGGTTCGCGCGAGGTGATCTACTCCGATGCCCGGATCGGCGAACCGATCCCCCGCGAGGTGCTGCGCATGGACAACAAGATCGTCATCGAGGAGCAGGACCCCAACAACCAATCGGAGGCCTACTGGGAGCAGATCCGCCCCTACCGGCTCAGCCAGCGCGAGGAGCAGATCTACCGCATGGTCGACTCGGTGAAGCAGGCACCGCTCTACCGCGACATCTACACGGTGATCAACACGCTGCTCGCCGGCTACTGGAACACGAAGTATATCGGCATCGGCCCCTACTACAAGTTGGGCAGCTTCAACGACCTGGAGGGTTTCCGCATGCAGCTGGGGCTGCGCACGACGCCGGCCGTGAGCCGCAAGGTGCGCCTGGGCGGCTACGTGGCCTACGGCACGCGTGACGAACGCGTCAAGGGCGGCGGCTCGGTCGAGGTGGTCTTCAACCGGCAGCTGACCCGCAAGCTGACCGTCTCGGGACGCCACGACGCCCTGCAGCTCGGAACCGGACAGAACGCCCTGACCGAGAGCAACATTCTCTCGTCGATCCTTTCGCGCGGAGACCAGCGACTGTCGATGGTCGACCGCGGCGAGGTGACCTACGAACACGAATGGAGCCACGGCGTCAGCACCCTCGTCGGGACCCGGATGCAACGGATCTACGGCAACCGCTACGTGCCGATGATGGACCGCGAGGGATTTCCCGTGAAGGGGATCTCCGAAGCGGCGATCCACGTCGGGGTGCGGCTCTCGAAGAACGAGACGGTCTACCGCCAGGTCTTCGACAAGCAGTATCTCGGCTCGCCCTATCCGGTCGTCACGCTCATCTTCACGGCCGGCATCCCCAACCTGCTGCACCAGAGCCCCGAATACTACAGTCTGGTGGGCAACATCCGCTACCGGGCCAACCTGCCGCCGATCGGCTACTCGACGTTCACCGTCCAGGGAGGCCGCCTCTTCGGACGGGTCCCCTACCCGCTGCTGAAACTCCACGAGGGCAACGGCACCTACTTCTACAACGCCTACTCCTTCTCGTGCATGAACTACTACGAGTTTGCCTCCGATGCGTGGGTGTCGTGGTTCTGGGAGCACCACTTCAACGGACTGCTGCTCGGACGGCTGCCCCTGATCAAGCGTCTCAAGTGGCGCGAAGTGCTGGTCTTCAAGGGTGTCTGGGGCACGCTCTCGCGCGCCAACAACGGTGCCATTCCCGGAAGCGGCGCCCCGCTGCTCTTCCCGATGGGCATGTCGTCGGTCTCGAAGCCCTATCTCGAGACGGGATTCGGCGTGGAGAACATCTTCCGCCTCTTCCGCGTGGACTGCATCTGGCGGCTCACCCACCGCGAATCGCTCCCCGGTCAGCGGGTGCAGAACTTCGCGGTGAATCTCGGCATTCAGCTCAAATTCTGAGCCGTCGTCTCACGGCACGGGGTGCGTGCGGTGCATCGAAGAGGGATTTTTCGTATCTTTGCGCCACAAAACACAACACACGTAAGAGACGATGAAAAAAGCAGCTTTGTTCGACATGGACGGCACGCTGGTGGACAACACCGCCGCCCACATCCGCGCCTTCGAGATCTTCTGCGCCCGCTACGGCGTGACGGACTGGAAACAGCGCCTGAGCCAGGCCTACGGCATGGGCAACGATGACATCATGCGGCTGATCATGCCCGAGGAGGTGATCCGCACGAAGGGCCTCGCGGCGCTGGCCGACGAGAAGGAGGCCATCTACCGCGAGATCTACGCCCCGGAGATCCACCCCGTCGCAGGGCTTCGCGAGCTGCTCGAGCGGCTCCACGAGGCGGGGATCCGCTGTGCGGTCGGGTCGTCGGGCTGCCGGGCCAACGTCGACTTCGTGCTGGAGAAGTGCGCCATCGGCAAGTGGTTCGAGGCACGCATCTCGGGCGACAGGGTCACCCGCTGCAAGCCCGATCCGGAGATCTACCTCACGGCCGCGGCGGCTCTGGGGGTTGATCCGGCCGACTGCGTGGTCTTCGAGGATGCCAAAGCCGGCATCGAATCGGCCCGCCGTGCCGGTGCAGGACGCATCGTGGCTCTGGTCACCACCCTGCCGCGCGAGGTCCTCGAACACGAAACGCAGGCCGATCTGGTGATCGACAACTTCGCCCAACTGAAGGATCTCGACGCCCTGCTGGCATAATTGCGAAATTTTCACTACTTTTGCCGCGTTTTCAGAAAAATCGATTCTAAATCCGTTACTTATGTTCCGGGGAATTGCCACCGTATCGCTGCTCGTCATCTCCAACGCCTTCATGACGCTGGCCTGGTACGGGCAGATCGCCTTCAAATCGCGGCTCGAGCGCTTCAGCCTGATGCTGATCATCCTGATGAGCTGGGGAGTCGCCCTCTTCGAGTATTGTTTCCAGGTGCCGGCCAACCGGCTCGGCTCGGCCGAATTCGGAGGTCCGTTCACGATCTGGGAGCTGAAGGTCATCCAGGAGGTCGTCTCGCTGTCGGTCTTCACGATCTTCGCGCTGGTCTTCATGAAGTCCGACACCCTGCGCTGGAACCATCTGGCCGGCTTCATCTGTCTGATCATGGCCGTCTACTTCATCTTCCGCAAATAACCGGGGGGGGAGGAGCGAAGGGGCTCGAGAGGACAACGCGAAGCGAGGCCGGGAGTGCTCCCGGACCGGGGTCCATGCGAGGAGAGGACAGGTGCGCTCCGGACGGGCCCATGCAAAAAGAGGGGATAGACCCCATGCAAGGAGAAGGAAGAAGCGCTCCGGACGGGCCCCATGCAAAAAGAGGGGGTGGACCCCATGCAAGGAGAAGGCAGAAGCGCTCCGGGCGGGCCCCATGCAAAAAGAGACCGGGTGCTCCCGGACGGGCCACAAGGGGTTCCTGCAACGTGTGTTCCGAGCAACGGCCCCGACAAAAAACAAGGGCGTTCCCTGCGGGGGACGCCCTTTGCATTTCGACGAGGAGGCTTACGCCACTCGCGCTGTTCATCGGACCGTGATCCGCTCAACGGGCTGCTCCTGCACCCGATCCAGCGGATGCGACTGGTAGCGCACCTTTGCAAAGTTGATCTGCGCCAGATCGATAGTGCGGATCGTATTGTTGTAGGCCGTCTTGTAGTAGACCACGCGGTGGGTCAGATCGATGGCCGAGGTCCACTGCGTGGCGCTCGGGATGTCGGGACACTGCCCGGCGGGATGCTCCAGCCCGATCGGCACGTCGAAGTTGTTCAGCAGATGGAAACACTCCTGCACCGTGGCAAAGGCCGTGGCGCGCTGCGGCGCCGTGGCGCGGAAGAAGGCGGCCCGCACGAAGCGTGACGGCGGCGTGTCGTCGCCCGGAAGCCCGAGAAATCCCGCCGTCGCCCCGAAGGCCCGCAGCGTCGTGGCATCCATTTTATAGGGTTCGACACTGCCCGGACGCAGATTGACGTAGTTGTTCAGGTTGGTCACCTGCCACTCGAAGCCCGGCGCATTGGTCAGCACCCCCACCTCGTTTTCGTAGAAGTGCGGCACCCCGCCGACGATCTCCAGCACCACCTGCCGGCCCGAAGGCTCGCCGATGCGCCAGTGCACGACGGCATTGGCCTCGAGCCCAACGATCCGCACCCCGCTGATGGCGGCCTTCACCTCGTCGATGGTGGCGAACTGCGTGAGGATCCACTGCGCCACCTCGAGATCGACCAGCGTGCGGTCACGCTGCGCCGCATCATACGTCTCGTAACTGCCGTACTGCGGGAAGAAGAAGAGACCGGCCGAAAGCCCCGCCTCGTTGATCCCCTCGGCGATGAACTCCTGCTGCACGACGGCCAGACCAACCACCCCGTAACGGGCGCGGAACGCCAACCCCGTCCCGCCGTCGGGGGTCAGCGACTGGAGCTGCTGCCCGCGGGGAATGATGACATAGAGGCTCTCCAGCGCACTGTCGCCCCACTCGATCGTCCGCGACTGCACGTAGCTGCCATCGGCCGCCGTGAGCGAGATTCCCGTGCAGGCCAACACCTCGGAGGCTGCAAACAAGGCCGCAAGGGCCAATAATCCCTGTTTGATACTCATTTCCTTGCAATTTTGAAGGTTTGGATTCGCCGTTCCCGACCCCACCGCGGAGCCGGCAGACGGATTTCGCGGAGCTTCTCTGCAAAAACCGCTCCGCGAAAAGCTCCGGAGGGAGCACCGAATCACGGATTTTTTGTTAAATTCGTCCCGTCAAGAAAACCGGATCCGGCGAAGGAAAGGCTTCGGGATCCATAAAACGACAAGACATGATACGTTTGAATGTATTTATCCGCACGACGGAAAGCAACCGCGACGAACTCGTCCGCACGGCCCGCGAACTGGTGGCCGCATCGCTCAAGGATGAAGGATGCGTCGCCTATGACCTCTTCGAAAGCACGACGCGCCGCGACGTGCTGATGATCTGCGAGACGTGGAGCGACGCCAAGGCCCTCACGGCTCACGAGAACTCGTCGCACTTCACGACCCTCGTGCCGCGCATGGAGCAGCTCGGCGAACTGAAGCTCGAGAAGTTCGTCTTCTGATCCCTCACGCCGGGTGCGAAGCCGCCTTGTGCCGGCCGCACCGCCGTTGAATTTCCCGTCCGGACACTGCGCCCGGACGGGATTTTTCGTTCGGATGGCCGTCTCCGGCCCCGACTTACCGGCTTTGCGGATCACCTTTTCTCGACTCGCCGGCTCACGGCTCTCCAGCTTTTCGGCCCCCCGGTTCGCGATTCGCGGTGCATCCACTCACCGGTACCCCGGCTGTTCAGCACACCGGGCCGGACGTGTTTCTACTCCTCGACGGGGCGGAAGGCATCCTTGTAGAGTCCGCACAGCGGGCAGGTCCAGTCGTCGGGAATCTCCTCGAAGGGCGTTCCGGGGGCGATACCCGTCTCGGGATCTCCCTTTGCGGGGTCGTAGACATAGTCGCAGGCCGTGCAGCGATAGCGGCGCGGTACGGCACGGTCGGCCACCTGCCGCCAGTCGATCAGCCGCCAGAAGGCCTTCAGGAAGTCGGCCCGCCGGTTGCGGTAGTCGATGTAGTAGGCGTGTTCCCAGACGTCGACCGTCATCACGGGCCGCAGCCCCTCGGTCAGCGGATTGCCGGCATTCGAACGCGCCAGGATCGAGAGTTTCCCGCTGCGGTCGGCGGCCAGCCAGACCCAGCCCGAACCGAACAGTCCGAGAGCCGCCCGGGTGAACTCCTCGCGGAAGGCATCGACCGATCCGAAATCGGCGGTCAGCCGCGCGGCGAGTTTTTCGGGCATGGCCGGCTGTTCGGGGGTCAGCATCCGGAAGAAGAAGGTATGGTTCCAGGCCTGGGCGGCGTTGTTGAAAACGGGGCCGTCGGCCGTGCGCACGATCTCCTCGAGCGGCATCTCTTCGTAGCGCGTGCCGGGGATCAGGGCGTTGAGGTTGTCCAGATAGGTCTGAAGATGTTTCCCGTAGTGGTAGTCGATCGTTTCGCGGCTCATCTTCGGGGCCAGGGCTTCCGGATCATACGGAAGGTGGGGCATTTCATGTTTCATCGAGGCTCGGATTTAGGTAAAACGAAAAACACGTGTCGCAAACCGGTTGCAACACGTGTTCAAGATAGCAAAAATCCCGCACCATTATTCACCGTGACCGAAAAAAAGGATCTTTCGGCCGGAATCCGCCGCCGGAGGATCAGAAGTTGATCTTGGCGCCCACGGTAAAGCGCGCCCCCGGTTCGGGGAACCACGCCTCGTTGTAGAGGCGCTGGTTGAGGAGGTTGCGTCCCTCGGCGAAGAGGGTCACCCGATGCGACACATGCCAGTCGAAATGCACCCGCAAATCGGCCGCAAAGGGTGCCCGGAACGACTGGGGGCCCGCAAAGAGGGTCTCGCCGGCCAACGTTGCATCCTCACCCGGCCGCTGCACATAGCGCCAGGTGGTCCAGCTGCGGGCACTCTCCATGAGCGCCTCGACGCCGAAGGCGATCTTGCGCCCCTCGTACGCGATGCCCGCATTGCCGCGGAAGACCGGGTCGCCGCTCTTCAGATCGGTCTCATCGTTATAGATGTAGCCGTGGGCCCCGAGCTCCAGCCGCAGCGCACTGACGGGGCGGAACTCGATCTCGCCGTTGATCGACGTGACGGTCTGGCGCGCCATCACCGGGAGGAACACGACATCGTACCCCGTCTCGGGACGGGCCATCTGCCAGCCGGTCCAGTAGAGGTGGTTGTCGTGGATCGAGAAGCCGGCATAGAGGCGGTAGGCAAAGCGCTGGCGCCAGAGGCTGCCGCCCAGTCCGAAGCGGAAGTTGTAATCGACCGAGCTCTTCGAGAGCCACAGCGAGTTCTCGCGATAGACCGGAACCCCCTCGAGCAGAGCCCCTTCACGGCCCTCACCGGGACGAGCGGAGCCCACCGTGATCCCCGGCATGCCGTCGAGTCCGTAGAGCCACGACGACGCCCCGACAAAGGGATTCTGCTCGCTCATCGCCCGCAGATCGTTCGGGCGCACCGCACCGTCGACCTCCAGGAAGGGGCGCAGCCCCGGTGTTCCGAGGTTGAAATCGAGCCGGGCATAGGGGATGAGGTAGTTGCCGCGTGAGACCTCGGGATGGATACTCGTCTCGATCCGGTCGCGGTAGTAGTCGGCCCCGACGTCGAGGCGCACCACCCCGCCCAGGAACCCGTAGCGCAGACCGGCGCGGATCAACTGTTGCGCGTTGTCATCGAGCCCCTTCTGCCCGTCGAGGTAGTCGTAACCGATCTCCACGCCGAAGCGGCTGCGTCCGCACCCCCAGGCCAAACGGCCCTCGGCCCCGAGCGAACCTTCACGCCCCTGCATCCCGGAGAGCGGCCACTCCGAATGGTCGAAGAAGAGACCGCCGTGGAGCTCGACCGAGAAGTTCAGTTGCGAAAGATCCTGGAAATCATCGCCGAACCGTACACGGAGCCCTGCATCGCCGTAGTCGTTCATCGCCCGGTCGCGCCCCTCGAGACGCTCCCCGGCGGGCTGCCACGCCACCGGACGCCGATAGTAGCGGTTGTCGTACGTGAGCTCCCCCTCGAGCGTGTGGCGGCCGAAGTACCGACCCGCCGCAAGGCCCGCCCGGTTATACATGCGCGTCGTGTTGTTGATCGCATCGAAGCGGTCGCCGTTGCGGGCGAAATTCCCCTCGTGGTTGACATATCCGATCAGATAGCCCGTCGAGGGGTTCTGGGTCGAGGCGTAGAGGTCCAGCACCGAATTGAGGGGGTAGCCCGCCCCGACCTTCAGGTAGAAGGGCAGCGGGCGGTTGAACTCCCAGTAGGTGACCGTTGCCGGACGGATCGGTCGCGTCGTGAGCGACGTACGCATCACCAGCGGCGTCACCGTATAGTCGATCTCGGGGCGCATGTGCGTCGTATCGGTCATGTCGGGCACGACGGCCAGTTTCGAGGCGCTCTCCACGCGCGGGACATAGGCCTTCGTCACCTCGACCTGTTTCTCGACCTGGGCCGCAACCAGCTGCGGCACCGCCGCCGCAAGGGCGGCTATCATCAGCAATCTTTTCATTGTCAGTTGAGTTTTGCGATTCGCGCCTTGGCCTCCTCGACGATTCCGTCGTCGGCAGGCGAATATCCGTCGGCCACACTCTGCCACGTGGCCCGGGCCTGGAACGTGTCGCCCTTGCGGACGTAGACCTCACCCAGCAGCAGGTAGGCTTTGGCCAGCCAGTAGGGCTTCGGCTCCCGCTCCGAGAAGGCGAAGACCTCCTTCTCCGTGCGGTCCATGTTGCCCGCGGCAAAGGTCTGCTCGATCAGGCGGTAGGCGGCTTCGGAGCCCTCCTTCGTGCGGACATCCTTCGCCAGTTCGCGGTAGATTTTCGCGGCCCGCGCCTCGTCGCCCGACTCGCGCAGCTGCGTGGCCAGGGCGTAGCGGGCTTCGCGCGTGGCTACAGCACCGGCATCCTTGCAGGCCTCGACCTCGGCGGACATCGCCTCGATCTTCGCGGCATCGCCGCCGGCCACCGTCGCCCGGACGTATCCCGTCATGGCCTCCTCACGCCCCGTACGCGACGGAGCCGCATCGTAGAGGCGCCGGTAGGCCGAAGCGGCCTCATCCCAGCGTCCGTCGGCAAAGGTCATCTCCGAGAGCTTCTCGAGTACGGCCACCGTATAGGGCGTACGGCCCTGATCGGCCAGTGCCGTGAGGGTCTCGATGGCCTCCTCGCGGCGGTTGTCCACCAGGTAGCAGTCGCTCAGGTAGTAGAGGGCATCGGTCCGGTAGGAGCCCTTCGGATAGTTGTCAACATAGCTCTTCAGAGCGCGGGTAGCGGCCGCACGGTCGCCGTCGACATAGAGTTTCTGGGCGGCGGCAAACGACAGCGAGTCGCGCGAAAGGGCCGTCAGATCGCTCTCCATGCCGGCCTTGGCCGCATAGTCGAAGTAGGCGTCGGCATCCCCCTCCGAGACGTAGATCTCGCGAATGCTCTGCATCGCACCGCGCGCCTCGGAGGATTGCGGCGACGACGAAACGACGCGGTCGTAGCAGGCCAGCGACTTCTGCTTGTTGCCCAGATTCAGGTAGGCCAGACCCAGATCCGACCAGGCGGCCGTCACGCGCGGCGACGAGGGATAACGGGTCACGAAGCGTTCGAGCTGCGAGGCACCCTCGGCATACTTCTGCTGGGCGATGTAGCTGCGGCCCAGCTCGTAGGAGGCCTCGTCGGCATACTCGCCGCCGTCCGATTCGATCTGGCGCAGGGCCTGTTGTTTCTGATCCGTGCGGCCGAGGATTCCGAGCGTCACGGCCCGCTTGTAACGGGCATACTCCCCTTCGGGGGTCCCCAGGGCGATGGCCCGGTCGTACTCCCCGACCGCCTCCTCGAAGCGGCGGTCCGAATAGGCCACGTCGCCCAGGCGGTTCAGCGCATCGGCCCGGTAGCGGTCACGCGGCGCATAGGCCGAAAGAAAGCGGTTGAACGACGTCCCGGCCTGCGCCCAGTCGTCGCGGTCGAAGGCGCAGTAGCCGAGGTTGTACCACGCCAGGGCATATTCGCGTTCGCTGCGCGGCGCCCGCTTCAGATAGGCGTTGTACTTGGCGGCCGCCACGGCGTAGTCCCCCTCCGAGAAGGCGATCTCGCCCTGCCAGAAGGTGCTCAGCGCGGTGTACTTGGGGCTGACGTTCGCCGACTGCGACTCGGCGAAGCAGGCGCGGGCCGCCCGCATGTCGCCCGCCTTGAAGGCCTCCAGACCGCGGTAGTAGGCGATCTTCTGGAGCGCTCCGCGGATCTCGGCATCGCCCGACGGCATCGACTTGATGGCACGATAGGCGGCGTCGTAGTCGCGCGAGTTGTAGTAGGCGGCGATCAGCAGCGTCCGGGCCTCGGGCGTACGCGGCGAGGTGGGATAGCGGTCGATGTAGCGGGTCAACAGGTTGATCGCGCCGTTGAAGGCCCCGCCGCCGAGTTCATACTGCAGCTTGGCGTAGTTGAACAGCGCATCCTCGGCCACCGCCGCGTCGAACGACTCGTCGGCCGCCATGGCGAAGGCCTGCATCGCCTGCTCCTTGTCGCCGGCGCGCAGGTAACAGTCGGCCAGGTGGTAGGAGGCATTCTGCGTCAGGGCATCCCGGGCGCCGCACGCCTTGCGCAGCCACTCCGCCGCCTCGCCGTAGCGGGCCGTGCGGTAGAGCGAGAAGCCCTCCAGATAGTCGGCATCGCGATCCATCTCCCCGCCCGAGGCTCGGTAGGCGGCCAGATGCTCCAGCGTGCGGTTGAAATCCTCGAGCCGGAACCACGACTCGGCAATCACCCGTTCGAGTTCGGCGCGGCGTTCGGGCACGGCCTGACGCGCCAGCTCCTCGCCATGCTCGACGACATAGCGGTAGTTGCCCTCGCGGAACTCGATCTGCAGCAGGTAATAGGGCACCAGCCGTCCGTAGGCATCGCTCCGCCGCAGCGATTCGAAGCCCTGTTTGGCCCGGGCGTAACGCCCCTCGGCATAGTCGATATAGGCGGTGTAGTAGCGGGCGTGGTCGGCATACTCGCTGCGGCTGCCGATCCGCGAGAAGCGGTCGTAGGCCTCGCGGTAGCGCCCCTCCGAGAAGTCGACGTATCCCATCCGGATGTCGTACTGCTCGCGGCGGCGGGCATCGAGCGACCGGTAGTCGGTGCGTTCGAAGGCCTCGCGGGCCTTGGCCATGTTGCCGACCGAACAGTAGTACGACCCCAGCGAGAAGCGCACGTCGTTCGTATGGACCGAATAGGGGTATCGCTGTTCGAATTCCCGCAGCGCCCCCTCGGCATCGGCACTGCCCAGTTCGACGGCACACGCCGCCAGATAGTAGTCGATCTCCTGGGCCCGGAACCGATCCGAGGGGTCGATCACCTCGCGGGCACGCAGCAGTTCGTGGCGGGCATCGCTCCAGCGGCCGTAGCCGAACAGATCGCGGGCCCGCCGCATCAGGGTTTCGGGATCGGAGTCCGCGGCCCGGGCTCCGGGCGTGCAGAGCGCCAGCGCCAGCATCAGCGTCAGGATCCTGTTTTTTCGCATAAGCAGATCAATTCTAAGGGCCTCCGGAGCGGGATCGGCCAAGGCCTCCGGCGGGGTCACCCCTGCGGTGCGGCCCGGCGGATTGCAACCGGCGGTCGGATATCCGGCAAATATACGAATTTTATTCGACAGCGCGCCGCCCGAGGAACGGAATTTGCCGCTCTGCGGGGGTAGGAACCAAAAACCGGAAAAGATGACTGAAAAAGTAAACGTACAGATGAACCGTGCGGGGCGTTTCGAACCGCGCGGAGGGGCCGACTGCGGCTCGATGAATCCCAAGGAGCTGCTGCTCTATGCGGCGGCGCAGTGTGCCGGGCAGACCGCCGCGGCCATCATGAAGCGCGAGCGGCTGACGCCCTGCAGCTTCGAGATCAGCGTCACGGGCCAGCTTTCGACCGAGACGCTCCGGGCCGAGAGCCTCTTCACCGGCTTCCACGTGATCTACAACGTCACGTGCCGCAACGAGGCCGACTGCGCCAAGGCCAGCCACGCCCTCGAACTGACCCACGACAAGTATTGCGGACTGGTGCAGATGCTGAGCCGCATCGCCCCTGTTTCGCGCGAGATTGCCGTGGTCAACACCGAGCCGGTCGGGGCCTGACCCCCGCTCCGGACGCCGCCACGGGCGGAGACTCCGCACAACGGTCTTCGAGGATCTCGGAGCCGGGCGGGAGTCTCCGCCCGTTTTTCGTGCCGTCACTGCACGGTGATGCGCCGGTAGTCGGAGACGGCCGCCGCGTAGTTGAAGTGGGCGCGGATAGCATTGGTATAGAGCTGGATCCAGCTCAGCTGCGCCTGCATGACGTCGAGAATCGTCGCCAGCCCCTCGCCGTAGGAGTAGGTGCTGATCGCGAGGTTCTCGCCGGCGATGCGCAGGCTCTCCTCCGAGGCATCGACCTGGGCGCGGCTCTGCACGAGGGCCGTCCAGCCGTTCATCTCCTCGCGCAGGATATCATCGCGGTGCTGTTCGGCCGTCCAGACCGTCTGTTCGCGGGCGGCCCGGGCCGCAGCCACCGTGTGGCGGCGTTCGCCCCAGTGGAAGATCGGCACCGAGAGCTGCACGAAGGCCGAACCGTCAATCAGCGTCCTTCCGTCGCGGTTCGACGACGCGGGCTGCCACGATCCGCCGACCCCGACGCTCAGCTGCGGGTTATACGGGGCCCGGGCCCTGCGCACGGACTCGTCGGCCTGATCGACGCGCAGCAGGGCCGCCGTATGGTCCGGACGCCGCACCACGGCCTCGTCGGCCGGAATCCGCCGCGGCAGGGGCAGCGTATCGCGGATCCCCTCGGCCAGATGGACCGGCAGCGCAGGATCTTCGCCGCGCAGGATGTTGAAGTTGTGGAGCGCCACCTCACGGTTCTGCTCGACGCTCACCAGCGCATACTCCGCCTCGCTCAGCCGGGCGTCGATCATCAGCACGTCGCCCCGGGCGATGTAACCCTCCGTGAAGCGGCGGTTGACCACCTCGCGCAGCGAACGGATCAGGGCGACGTATTCGCGCATCGCCTCGGCGTAGAGCTCGACGGCCGAGAGGCTCCAGTAGGCGTATTCGGCGGCGTAGCGTACCTCCAGCCGCGAGAACTCCTCCTCGCAGAGGGCGATGTCGCGCCCGATGGCCGCCTGCCGGGCCGCCGCCCGCACACCCCCGCCGCCGTAGAGAACCTGGACCAGCCGGGGCTCGACCCCGAAGTCCCAGGGTTCGATGCCGTCGCGATGGCGGAACGTCCAGGCGAAGCTCCCGGCCAGCGACAGCTGCGGCAGAAGCCCCGTGCGGGCGGCGGCGGCCTCCCCGGCGGCGGCCCGGCTTGCGGCGGAGGCCATCTTCAGCGTGCGGCTGTAGGCGGCGACATCCGTGCGGTACTCCTCGAGCGTGGTCTGCCCGAAGAGCGGCGCCACCGCCCCGAGCAGCAGAATCAGAATCGACAACAGGGATTTCATGGTCAACGAATGCGGTAAAAGAGGGCATAGACGACGGGCAGCACGAGGATCGTGAGCAGCGTGGCGACCAGCAGTCCGCCCATGATCGTGGCGGCCATGGCGCCGAACATGGCGTCGAAGAGCAGCGGCAGCATGCCGAGGATGGTGGTTCCCGAGGCCATTGCCACCGGAACGATGCGGCTGCGGGTCGCCTCGACGAGCGCCTCGCGGGGCGTACGTCCCGCGGCACGCAGTTCCCGGATCTGTTCGACGAGCACCACGCCGTTCTTGACGTTCATGCCGACGAGCCCCAGCAGCCCCAGCAGGGCGAAGAAGTTGAAGAGGCGTCCCGTGACGACGAGCCCCAGCATGACGCCGATCGCCACGAGCGGCACCATCAGCAGGATGACCGCCGGGTCGCGGTAGTTGCGGAACAACAGGAGCAGCACGACGAAGATCAGCACGAGCGTCAGCGGCAGGTAGCGTTCCAGGGCGGCGTTGGACTCCGCGCGGCTCTCCTGTTCGCCGAAGATGCGCATCGTGTAGCCCTCGGGGAGCGTGACCGCGCGGCGGATCGAGTCGTGCAGCCGGTTGAAGAGCTGCAGGGTGTTGACCCCGCGCGCCGGGTCGCACTGCGCCTTCATCACCCGCTGGCGGTCGAAGCGGCGGATCACCCCCGGACGAAAGTCGAAACGGAAGCCGTCGGTCGCCTGCTCGATCGAAAAGACCCGCCCCGCGGGGTTGAAGATCGGCAGCGCCTCGAGATTGGTCAGGTTGTAGGCGGCGATGTTCTCATCCTTGAGCAGGATCGGCAGGAAGAGGTCCCCCTCGCGGTACTGCCCGAGCGGATAGCCCTGCGTGGCGATCGTGAGGCCGCGGGCCAGCTGGCTGCGCGTGATGCCGATGCGCTGCCCCTTCATCGGCGAATAGAGCGGCTGCCACGTCGGGATGCGGTTGCCCCAGCTGTTGCGGATGTTGGTCGTGCCGGGGGTGCGGCGCATCACCTCCTCGGCGGCGGCCGTCAGACGGCGCAGCGTGTCGGCATCCTCGCCGATGAAGCCGAACTCGATCGCCGCATCGGGTACGGGCGAGAGCTTGAAGAGCGACGAACGCAGCCAGACGTCGGGCAGCGTCGCCGTAACCCACCCTTCGAAACGCTCCTCGACCGCGGCGGCCGAACGGCTGTCGGAGAGTTCGACGAGCAGGTTGCCGAAATTCGGACGCTGCGAGGCGCTGCCGCTGGCCAGGTAGTAGCGCGGCGGCGTCGCACCGGCCGTCCACGAGACGTGCTTCACCTCGGGCTGTTCGTGCAGCCACACCTCCATGGCCTCGAGGTTCTGCTCCGTGGCGCGGATGTCGAACCCCTCGGGCAGCAGCACGTCGGCCCGGAAGTAGGGCTTGTCGAGGGCCGGGAAGAAGTTCTGCGGCATGCGCCCCATCGTCCAGAGCGCGGCGACGAAGAGTCCAGCCACAAGGGCGACGGTCGCAGCACGATGACGCAGCAGGGCGGTCAGCAGCCGGTCGAATGCGCGGTAGAAGGGGGTATCGTAGGGATCGCGGGCGGCGGGCGCGACGCGGAGCAGCACCTCGCCGAAGAGCGGCGTCTGGGTCAGGGCCAGCACCCAGCTCAGCATCAGCGAGAGGGCCACCACGACGAAGAGCGGCCGTACGATTTCGGCCACGGACGACGGTGCCAGATAGAGCGGCAGGAACGAAAAGACGGCAATCAGCGTGGCCCCCAACAGGCTCCAGCGCGGGGCATTGGCTCCGCGGACGAGGGCCTGCCGGCGGGCGACGCCGCGCAGCATCGCCTGGCGGGCGTTGTCGGTGACGACGATGGCGTTGTCGACGAGCATTCCCATGGCGATGATGAACCCGGCGAGCGACGTGCGGTTCAGCCCCTCGCCCGCGAACTGCATCAGGAGCAGCGTCCCGCCGATCGAGAAGAGCAGCGAACTGCCGATGAGCACCCCCGAACGGAAACCCATCACCAGCATGATGATCGCCACGACGATGGCCAGCGATTCGGCCAGATTCCACACGAAGGTGCGGGTCGCCTCGCGGGCGATGCGGTTCTCGGGGTAGAGCACCGTGAGCTCCATGCCGAGCGGCATCCGTGCCGAGAGTTCGCCGAGTCGGGCGTCGATCCGCTCGCCGGTCCGCACGACATCGGCCCCCGGGTCGGTCGAGATGCCGATCCCGATGGCCCGCCGGCCGTCGACCCGCATCAGCGTCTGCGGCGGATCGACCCGCCCGCGCTCGATGCGCGCCAGATCGCCCAGGCGGTACTGCCGCCCCGAGGCGTCGAAGAGCAGCTGATTCTCCAGATCCTCGAGCGAACGGTAGCTCCCCTCCTCGAGGATGCGGATTTCGAGCTCGCCGGCCTGCTTTTCGCCGCTGTCGACGACGGCGTTCTGCTGGGCGATGGTCTGCACGATCGTCTCGGGGCGGATGGCGAAGTTGGCCAGTGCCGAGAGGCTCACGTAGACGTTCACCACGGGGCGCTGTTCGCCGAAAAGGGTCACCTTCTGCACACCGTCGAGGGTCACCAGCGCCCGTTTCAACCGCTGGGCCCAGTCGCGCAGCTCGTCGTCGGAGAAGCCCCCGTCGGCCGAGAGCCCGTAGTAGATGCCGTAGACGTCGCCGAAATCGTCGGCCACGGTGATCGCCGAGGCCTCGGCCGGCAGTTGCGGCTGGATGTTGAGCGCCTTGCGCCGCAGTTCGTCCCACAGCTGCGGGATCTCGCGCGCAGGGGTGCCGGGATCGAGTTCAACCTGGATCTTCGAGCGTCCGTACCACGATTCGGAGGTGATCTTGTCGACGCGGCGCATCGTCTGCACCTCGCGTTCGATGGGCTCGGTGACGAGCTGCTCGACCTCGCGGGGCGTTGCCCCCGGGTAGGTGCAGATCAGCGTGGCGCTCTTGATGACGAAGGTCGAGTCCTCCTTCTTGCCGAGCGTCGCGAAGCCCACGGCACCACCCACGAGCAGCAGCGCCAGAAAGAAACCGACGACGCGCGCATTGCGCAGCGAATATTCCGGGAGATTCATGGTCGTCGGGATCGATCAGTTGAGAATCCGCACCTCGTCGCCCTCGCGGAGCTGGTAGACCCCGGCCGTGACGACCCGCTCGCCGGGACGGACCCCGCGGTCGATGACCACCCGGTCGCGGCCGTAGAGTTCGCCCAGCGTCACCTCGCGGCGCGTGACATGATCGCCCGCCCCGACAATCCAGACCCACGTACCCCCTTCGGCCGGGGCATAGATGGCCGAGACGGGGAGCGACACGGCCTCCGGATCGGGATCGGCCCGCCGCATGGTGATCGTGCAGGACATGCCGGGCGAGATGCGCCAGCGCGTCGTATCGAGATTCTCCAGCCGCAGCGACACGGGGAAGCCCGAGGCGTCGGACGAGGTCTTGGCATAATCCTTCAGCCGGGCCGGGATCGTGACGCCGCGGTAGTTGTCGAAGCGGACCGTAAAGCTCGTCGTCGAGTCGCGCAGCACGGCCAGACCGCTCTCCGGAAGGGTGAACTGCACGGTCGTGGTCACGGGATCGACCAGGCGCACGATCGACTGCCCGGCCTGCACCCGCTCGAAGTTGTCGACGTAGGTCCGCTCGATGACCCCGGCGAAGGGGGCCCGCAGGCGGGTCTCACCGAGCAGGTCGAGCGTATTGTCGTACGTCGAACGGGCCTGGGCGTAGCGTGTGGCGGCCGCCTCGGCCTCCTGCTGCGAGACGGCTTCGTGAGCCAGCAGCCGCTGCATGCGCTGCTGTGCCGAACGCGCCTCCTCGTAGGCCGAACGGGTCGCCGCCACCTGCAACTCGACATCCCGCGGGTCGAGTTCGGCCAGCAGCGCCCCCCGCGCCACCTGTTCGCCCTTCGAGACGGCAACGCGGAGCACCTGCCCCGAGAGTTTGAAGGCCAGTGTCACGGCATCGTCCGGCGTGGCCATGCCGGCAAAGTCCTTCTCGAGGAAACCCGCGGCGGAGGCCGTGGTGACCTTCACCGGACGGATCAGACGCGGGGCCGGCGTGCGGCGTCCGCACCCCACCGCCAGCAGCAACAGAATCAATGACAAGAGGATTCGCATGGATGAGTTCCGATTTTCGATCGGCCCCTCCCCCACCGCCGGGACGCGTCGCCCCGGGCGGAAAAAGAAAAAGTCGACCCTCCGTCGGAAGGTCAACTTTCATACCACAGCCCCCGGGGCACCGCCGTGCGGCCCCTACGGACGAATATCGCGACAGTTTCGTTTATCGACGATCGTGCCGTCGTCGAGCGTCACCACACCGTTTTCGGCCCGCAGCATGGTCTTCATCGTCGAGGCATCGATGTTGTAGCAGGTCACCTCGCCCGAACCGAAGTCGTGCGTGGCCACCCCTTCGAGCGGATCGGGCGTCAGGCAGACCACCCCGGCACCCTCCTGCCGGGCCCGTTCGACGAGGGCCGCCATCCGCCGTGCACACCGTTTCGAAAGTCGGTCGAAATTGGTCACACAGAGCATGTAGAGCCGTCCCGGACGGGTAACCACCGCCTCCGTGACATCCTCCCCGGCGGCATCGCGCAGCGCGAATTCGCTCACCAGCGGGCGGATGGCCGGCACCTCGCTCGTCGTGCGCGTATCGACCCACTCCCATTTCGTGTCGTCCTGCCACTCGGGGTCCTCGAGCGAGAATTCACGCTCCTCGCCCGTTGCCCGGTTGCGGTAGACGAGCACCGTCTCCGATTCGCCCGGAGCGACGGCCGGAGCCTGCATCGCCTCGTGGATGTTGACCCCCACCTTGTAGGGCAGGAAGTCGATCAGCGGCAGGTGGATATAGCAGTAGTAGCCCAGATACATCGACAGGAAGAAGAACGTGCAGGTCAGGGCGATCTCGACGGGTTTGAAGGCGAAGATCCGGTCCGGCCGGTAGCGCCACCACACCACCAGCGCCATCGGCAGCAGGATGACGTTCTTGGCGAAGGTCTCCCAGGGCGTGAGCTTCAGCGCGTCGCCGAAGCAGCCGCAGTCCTCGACCGGGATCAGCGTGGCGCTGAGCAGCGTCAGCACCGTGAAGAAGGTCATCGACAGCACGGCGAAGATCGAGATCAGGCGGATGCGCACCTTGAAGAGCAGCATGCAGCCCATCATCAGCTCGGCGCCGCACAGCCAGATCGAAAAGGTCATCGCCGCGGGCTGCATCCACTCCATGCCGTAGATCGAGAGGTATTCGCTCACCTTGAGCGCCGTGCCCCACGGGTCGATCACCTTCGTGAAGCCCGACAGAATGAACGTACAGGCCAGCACCAGGCGGCAGATGTTGGCAATGATCTTGAAAGTCCGGGTGTTTCTCATCGTGCGTCGATTATCGGGGCCAGCACCCCGCGGATTTTAGCGAAAATGTTCTCCGGCGACTCCATCACACCCGTCCCGTCGCCACACTCGACCACCTGCAGCGAAGCGTCGCGCGACGCCATCTCCAGGTAGACCTCCCGCACCCGGCGCTGCAGATCCAACGCATCCTCGTGGATATCGCGCCGCCCCTGCAGGTAGCTGCGGTCCTCGCCCTGGCGCGTCTCGGCCAGCTTACGCTCCGTGAAGGCAAAGGGAACGTCGAGGAACAGCGATACGTCGGGACGCGGCAGAGCGTTGTGGCCGAACTCCAGATCGAGGATCCACCGTGCCAGACGGTCACGCTCCTCACCGGCCGCCAGTTTGGCACACTGATAGCCGACGTTCGACCAGACGTAGCGGTCGAGAATCACCGCCCGCCCCTCGTCCAGCCATCGGCGGATCATGCCGGCAGCTTCGGCCCGGTCCCCGGCGTAAAGCAACGCCACCAGGTAGGGGTTCACCTCGTTCACGCCCCCGAACTCTCCCCGCAGGAAACGGGCGATCAGATCGCCGTAGACCGGCGCGTCGAAGCGCGGAAAATGGAGATATTCGCTCGCTACACCCCGCTCCGCAAAGAATTTGCGCAACAGGGCGATCTGAGTCGACTTCCCGGCTCCGTCCAGACCTTCGAGTACGATGAACATAGGCTTCTTCTTTCTTTAAATATTGTATTTTATCTTTTTTCTGCGGTTGTCTCTCCGGCATGCGGCATTCGCCCGACAGGCCTCCGCCCCGGCAACGGCCCGCCGCAAGGCTCAAAGCACCTTGCCGGCCCTCACTCCATCCCGGAATCAGTGGCGAAATATCCTTGCCGGCCTGCTCCGGCAACATCCCGCTCCACACCCGGGATCCATTACAAAGTGCGTGGCCGGCCCTCGCTACGCCCCCGGATCAGTGGCACAACATCCTTGCCGGCCCGCTCCGGCAACATCCCGTTCCCTGCCCGGGATCCATTACAAAGTGCTTGGCCGGACCTCGCCCCGCCCCCCCGGATCAGTGGCGCAACATTCTTGCCGCCCCTCGCCCCGCCCCGGGATCAGTGGCGAAGCATCCTGACGGCCCGCTCCACGCCGGCGACCAGCGCATCGATCTCCTCCGTCGTGTTGTACATCGCAAGCGAGGCCCGGCACATGCCCGTCACGCCGAAGTGGTCCATGACCGGCTCGGCACAGTGGTGTCCCGTGCGGACGGCGATGCCCAGCTTGTCGAGGATCATCCCCACGTCGTAGTGGTGGGCCCCCTCGATGTTGAACGACACGATGGCGCACTTGTCCGCCGTCTTGCCGTAGATGTGCAACCCCGGGATGGCCGACAGCTCCTCCTCGGCCCGCTTCCGCAGCGCCGTCTCGTGGGCCTCGATCTCCGCGGCATCGAACCGCGAAAGGAAGGCGATGGCCTCACCCAGCCCGATTGCTCCGATGAAGTTGGCCGTACCGGCCTCGAACTTCAGCGGCACGGGGGCATAGGTCGTGCGGGCGAAGGTCACGCGGTCGACCATGTCGCCGCCGCCCAGGAAGGGCGGCATCCGTTCGAGCAGCTCCCGCTTGCCGTACAGAACGCCGATACCCGTCGGGCCGTAGAGCTTGTGGCCCGAGAAGGCGTAGAAGTCGCAGTCCAGCGCCCGGACATCGACCCCGCCGTGGACCACCCCCTGGCATCCGTCGACCACCGCCACCGCACCGACGGCATGGGCCGCCTCGATGACGGGCCGCAGATCGGGCCGCGTGCCCAGCGTATTCGAGGCCTGCGCCACGGCCACCACGCGCGTGCGTTCGTCGATCAGCGACGGAAGCAGATCCGTGCGCAGCGCCCCCCTGTCGTCGATCGGGAGCATCCGCACCTCGGCTCCGCGCCGCTGGGCGACCAGCTGCCACGGCACCAGATTCGAGTGGTGCTCCATCTCGCTCACCACGATGTTGTCCCCCGCCCCGACGAAGGCGTCGCCCCAGGCGTAGGCCACCGTATTGAGCGAGGCCGTAGCCCCGGCCGTGAAGACGACCTCCTCCTTTTCGGCCGCGCCGATGAAGTCGGCCGTCCGCTGGCGGGCCGCCTCGTAGAGCTCCGTAGCCTCCTCCGAAAGCAGATGCACACCCCGGTGGATGTTGGCATTGAGGTTGCGCGCGAGCCAGTCGACCCGCTCGAGCACCTGAAGGGGTTTCTGTGCCGTTGCGCCGCTGTCCAGATAGATCAGCGGCTTCCCGTAGACCTTCTGCCGGAGGATCGGGAACTCCTCGCGTATCTTTTCGACATCAAACATGGCGATGCGTTATTTTTCCAGTTTCTCCGAAGCCAGCTCCATGATCGCCTCGCCCAGCGGCTCCAGACCGCAGCGGCGCACGATATCGCCCACGAAGCCCTCGATCTGCAGCCGCCGGGCCTCGCTCTCGCTCAGCCCCCGCTGACGCATGTAGAGAATGGCATCGGCATCCATCTGCCCCACCGTCGCGCCGTGCGAACACTTCACGTCGTCGGCGTAGATCTCCAGCTGGGGCATCGTCTCGATGCGGGCCCGTTCGCTCAGCAGCACGTTGCGGCTCTGCTGCCGCGCATCGGTGCGCTGGGCATCGGGGGCCACGTAGACCAGCCCCGAAAACTCGCCCACCGCCTCGTCGTCGGCAACGCCCTTGACCGACGAGACGCTCGTACAGTCGGGCACGTTGTGGGCCGTATGCAGCCGCACGACACAGTGGTCCGTCCCCGTAGCGAGGAAGACCCCGCCCAGATCATTCTCCGCCCCGGCACCGTTCAGATCGATTCGGTACGAAGCGTTGGCACCCGACAGCTCCACCGCCGTCATCCGGCAGCGGCTCCGGGCCTGCTGCGCAATCCTGACATCGGCAAAGGCCTCCGCCAGAAAGAGCTCCGTCAGTTCGAGCTGTGCCCCTTCGGCCAGCTCAACGTCGAGCCGTGCGACATCCGCCTTCGTGTGGAGCACCACCAGCCGGGCCGCGGCGCCGGCCGCCAGCTCCACCTTCAGGTGGGTCGGATCCACCGCCGCATGGTCCATCGGCACCGGCGACTCGACCCGAAGAAGCTCCGGACCCGCCTTGCGCAGATCACCGATTATTTCCAGTATCCGGTTCATCACTTGTCGTATTCGTTGATCAACCAGTCGTAGCCCTCCTTTTCGAGCTTCAGGGCCAGCGTCTTGTCGCCCGTGTAGATGATCCGCCCCTTGTAGAGCACGTGGACCACGTCAGGAACGATATAGTCCAGCAGCCGCTGGTAGTGGGTGATGACCACCGTGGCATTCTCCGCCGTGTGGAGCTTCGTCACGCCCGTGGCGACGATGCGCAGGGCGTCGATATCGAGCCCCGAGTCGGTCTCATCGAGGATGGCCAGCTTCGGATCGAGCATCGCCATCTGGAAGATCTCGTTCTTCTTCTTTTCGCCGCCCGAGAAGCCCTCGTTCACGGCCCGTGCCGTCAGCTTCGACGACAGTTCGACCACGGCGCTCTTCTCCTTCATCAGGCGCAGGAACTCCGAAGCCGTCAGGGGCTCCTCGCCGCGGTACTTGCGGTGTTCGTTGACGGCCAGCTTCATGAAGTTGGCCATCGTCACGCCGGGGATCTCCACCGGGTACTGGAAGCCGAGGAACAGTCCCAGCCGGGCCCGCTCCTCGATCGGCATCGCGAGCAGGTCGTGACCCAGGAACTCGACCGACCCTTCCGTGACGGTGAACTTCTCGTTACCGGCCAGCACCGACGCCAGGGTCGACTTGCCCGAACCGTTCGGGCCCATGATGGCATGCACCTCACCGGCCTTGACCTCGAGGTTGATACCCCGCAGGATCTCCTTGCCCTCGACCGATGCATGCAGATTCTTTACGCTTAACATATTGTTTTTCTCTTATTTTTCACTTGTTTCACTCGGTTTGCGCCGCCTCCCGCCCTCCTTTGCGGTCCGGGCTGCGGTCTACGTGCCGTCTCCGCTAACCGACCGTGCCCTCCAACTGCAGGGCCAGCAGTTTCTGCGCCTCGACGGCAAACTCCATCGGCAGCTTCGCCAGCACCTCCCGCGCGTAGCCGTTGACGATCAGCCCCACGGCATCCTCGGTCGACAGCCCCCGCTGGTTGCAGTAGAAGAGCTGGTCGTCCGAAATCTTCGACGTCGTGGCCTCGTGCTCGACCACCGCCGAACGGTTGCGGCAGTCGATCACCGGGAAGGTGTGGGCCCCGCACCGGTCGCCGATCAGCAGCGAGTCGCACTGCGAGTAGTTGCGGGCGTTTTCCGCCCCCTTGGCCACGCGCACCAGCCCCCGGTACGAATTCTCGCTCTGCCCGGCCGAGATGCCCTTCGAGACGATCCGGCTGCGGGTGTTGCGGCCGATGTGGATCATCTTCGTGCCGGTATCGGCCTGCTGGAAGTTGTTGGTCATCGCCACCGAATAGAACTCCCCGACCGCGTTGTCACCGGCCAGGATACAGCTCGGGTATTTCCACGTGATGGCCGAACCCGTTTCGACCTGCGTCCACGACAGACGCGCATTTTCGCGGCACAGACCGCGCTTGGTCACGAAGTTGTAGACGCCGCCCCGGCCCTCCTTGTCGCCCGGGTACCAGTTCTGCACCGTGGAGTACTTCACCTCGGCATCGCGCTCGACGACGATCTCCACCACGGCGGCATGCAGCTGGTTCTCGTCGCGCTGCGGCGCCGTGCAACCCTCCAGATAGCTCACGTAGGCCCCTTCGTCGGCCACGATCAGCGTCCGTTCGAACTGCCCCGTCCCGGCGGCGTTGATGCGGAAGTAGGTCGACAGCTCCATCGGACACCGCACCCCCTTCGGGATGTAGCAGAACGAGCCGTCGGAGAAGACCGCAGCGTTCAGTGCGGCGTAGAAGTTGTCCGTATAGGGGACGACGCTCCCGAGATACTTCCGCACCAGATCGGGATGGTCGCGCAGCGCCTCCGAAATCGAGCAGAAGATGATCCCCTTCTCGGCCAGCGTCTCCTTGAAGGTGGTCTTCACCGAGACGGAGTCCATCACCGCATCGACGGCCACCCCCGACAGGGCCATCTGCTCCTCGAGCGGGATGCCCAGCTTGTCGAACGTGCGTTTCAGTTCGGGGTCGACCTCGTCCATCGAACCCAGTTTCTTGCGGGCCTTCGGGGCCGCATAATAGATTATATCCTGAAAGTCGATCTCCGGAATCTTGAGATGAGCCCACGTCGGGGGCTCCAGCGTCAGCCAGTGACGGTAGGCCGCCACGCGGCGTTCGGTCATCCAATCCGGTTCGCCCTTCTTGGCGGAAATCAGGCGCACGACCTCCTCCGAAAGCCCCTTGCCGATGGTTTCGGTCTCGATGGCGGAGGTGAAGCCGTACTTGTACTCCTGTTCGCCGATGTTTTCCAGTATCTCTTTTTCGTTCTCAGCCATTGCAAGCAAAATATCGAGCAAAGATATAAATTCTAATTCGATTTTCATAATGCAACCGGCAAAACCGGTGCCGCATTGCATTTTCGCATCCTGGCACAAAAAAGGGGTGCGGATTGCTCCGCACCCCATGCCGGTTTATCCGACGGTTCTATTTTTCGTAGACAATCACCACCTTGCCGACCTCGACATTGGTCGATTTGTCGGTGTAGTCGATGCGGAAGCTGTCGGTCGAGACCCCTGCCGCGTCGAAATCGAACGTAATCGTCTCCGACTTCTCGCCGGCGGGCTCCACGGCGGCCAGCGTCGTACCGCCGTAGGTGCACTTCAGCATCGCCGGGTCGCGCGTCGAGTTGGGATAGACCGTGATCGACTTGATCCGTCCCATGTCCGAAGCCGCCACGTGCGTCTCGGCCTTGCCCTTGTTGAAGTACCAGACGATGTTCTTCGCGGCATCGGTGCTGTAGTAGACGTTGCCCGTGAAGGTGATCGTCGAGGCACCCGAATCATCGGTGGCCGTCCAGGTCGAATCCTCCTCCTTCCAGCTCGTCGGCAGTCCCGAGATGTTCGTCGACAGCACGCCGGCCGTACCCGTAAGGGTCATCGTATACTCCTTCGTGGCGGGCTGCGACGAGGGGTCGGGCGTCCACGAGAGTCCGTAGACGTTGATCGTGGCATAGCAGTAGATGTAGATCGTCGTTTCGCCCGAGAGGTCGTTGAAGACGATCGTCTTCGCCTCGCCGTCGGACGACGTCGGGCACGCCTCGCGCAGATACTCCTTGCCGTTGGCGCTCACGCCCACCTCACGCGTGGCATCCGAGCTGCTGCTCGAGACGGCCTTCAGCGTCAGCGTTCCGTTGCCGCTCACGCGCAGGGCCAGACCGCGCTGCGTCGGCGTGAAGCCCTCCATCGCACTCTTGCCGTTGAACTTGATGCGGTCGACCGGTTCGCCCGATTCGCCCACCGAGTGCTCGATGGTCAGGTGCTTCGAGGCATCGGCAATGAACTGCAGGTTGCCGTAGACGGTCGTTGCCCGGATATCTCCGGCCGGGAAGGCCGCCGCATCGGCGATATTCCACGTCCAGGCGCCCGTCACGGTCGACAGCACACCGTTGACCGTCAGCGAGATCGAGGCAGTCTCCGAATCCTTCCAGTTGAGCGACCCCTCGGCGGCCTTGGCCACTACCGTCAGCGTGTGGACACCCGCCTGGAGCGAGGCCACCGTCGAAGCGGGAATCTCGTACGAGGGGCTCTCGACCGTTGCCTGCTGGCCGTTGAAGGTCACCTCGTAGGCGGCGGCATTCGGCACGGCGTTCCACGTCACGGTGACGGCCTGCGACGAGCCCTGATCCACGGCCGGGAGTTCCGACGTGAAGACCGGCGTGTCGAGCATCTTGGCCTCGCCGCCCGAAACCACCTCGAGCGACCACTCGAGCACCTGCAGCTCGACGGGCGAGCAGCTGCAGATGTAGATCATCGTCTCACCCTGGATGTCGCCGAAGCCGAACTTGCTCTGCGTACCGTCGGCCGGCAGGGCGTAGCGTGCGCCGTTGACGATAATCTCCATGTGCTTGTTGTAGCCGGCGTCGGACGGGGTGATGAGCACCGAACCCGGAACCCCCACCTTGAAGGCCAGGGCGTTGTTCGTCGGGACGTCGGTCACCGAGAAGGTCGAGGCGGCCGAGAACGAGATCGTTCCGTTCTCCGTCACGGCCATCGGGGCCTCGGCGTCGTTGACCAGGAACTGCAGGTTGCCCAGGATGCGGTTCGTCTCGACGGGCTGGGGCTCGAAGGTCTCCGGATCGGCAAAGTTCCAGACCGTAGCCTCGGTGATGGTGTTGAGTTCGGTCTGCTCGGGGACGATGGGCGCCACGGCGTTCCACCAGCGCGGGTCACCCACGCGCACCGAAGCGATCTCGTCGTTGACCAGATAGAACTTGCCGCGGGCCGACGCCTCGCACGGATCCGTCGAGAGGACCTTGCCGCCGTTCTGCAGCGCCGTTTCGAGCGTCACCTCGCCGTCGGCCGTCTTCGCTTCGAAGAAGGTGTCGGCGCAGTTGAAGAAGTAGTTGGCGGCGATCGACGTCGGGAGCTTCACCGAACTGTTGTTGGCGATGAAGCGGGCGTTTTCGCCGGTCTCGTTCAGGAAGAGGTTGTTCGTGTACTCGAAGGTCGACGCCGTACCGCGCACGTAAAGGATACCCTTGTTGTTGCCGTCGGTGACAACCGAGAAGCTGCCGAAGGTGTTGTTGCGCACGGCGATCGACGAGAAGGTCTCCTTGGCGTCGACACGCAGGAACGAACGTCCGCCGTTGTAGAAGGTCGAGTTGCAGATGGTCAGCGAGCCGTGGGTCGACTCCGTACGGAAGTCGATGAAGTCACCGCCGCTGTTGCCCATCTCGGCGGCATAGACCCCGTCGAAGAGGAGCGACTGGATGGCCGAACCGGCCTTGTTCTCGTAGAAGATGTTGCGGAAGCCGGCCAGATCGCAGTTCTTCACCGTCACCGAATTCATCGCGATGGCATCCTTCACCTCCATGAGCGACGAGGCGGCCTCGGCACCGTCGATCGAGAGATCCTCCAGGTGGATCGACTCCACGCCGGGGTTCAGCCCGATGCCCAGCCCGACGATCTGCGGTTTGGCACCCTCGAGCGTCGTCTCGCCGATGATGGTCAGGTTGGCGGCCAGAGCCGATGCGGGGTTGACCTCGCCCTCGGCGTACTCCGGAACGACGTACGGCGTCTCGCTGTAGGCCAGTTCATACTGACCGCCGTCGACGAAGGCCTGCATGAGCTGGGCCACGGTCGAGATCTTCGTGGTCGACGACAGATCGGGACGCGTCCAGACATCCTGTCCGCCGCGGCTGGCCGAATTGTAGTAGACCGACACGAAGTACTCGGTCGAGGGGTTCAGCCCCGAAACCGTCGCCCGGGCCTCGGCAATCTGGTCGGCCGACAGGTCGAGCCGCACGGGCTCCTCACCGGCCGCAGCCACGGGCGCAGCCAGCAGGTGCGACACGAAGTCGTCCTGATCCCAGGTCAGCGTGACCGAGGTCGACGTACGCTCGACAACCACCGGGTTGAGCGGATCCATGATGGCGTAGGTCGTCACCGGACCGGCCACGGCCACGTTCGACGGGGCGGTGCGCTCGTTTGCGCTGAAGGCCTGCACCGTGGCGTAGTAATCCCGCTCGACCTCCAGGTCGACCGTCACCGGGACGTCGGCCGGCGTGATCCCGCTCAGGGTCTTGACCTCCTGTGTCAGCCCCTCGTCCGAATAGATCACCACTTCATAGGTGTCTGTCGTGCGGACATCCCACGTCAGACGTACCTGGTTGCCCGTCGTGAGCACCGATGCCGTGAAGTTGAGCGGCATCAGCGCCCGGTCGAGCACCAACTCGTTATTGACACCGTCCGGATCGTCCGAACAGCCGCCCAGTGCCGCCGTTGCGATCAGCAGCAGTCCGGACATCCATTTGCGAAATATGCTTTTCATAATCGTTCAATCTCTGTTTTGGTGCGATCAACTGTTAATATCCGTAGTCGTTGCGGATCTGTCCCTGCGAGTTGTCGACAACGCTCTGGAAGATGGGCCAGAACTGACGCGTATCCGGATCGCGGTCGTAGATACGGTCGATCTCGGCCGTGGTGAAGCGCGGCGACTCGGTGGCCGTGGCGCACGGTACGTAGCGCGAAATCTCGCCCTCGCTGTTGGTGTAGGGGATCCACGTCGCGTCGGGAGCCGTCTGCTCGTCGGGCGACAGTCCGTACATCTGCAGCGACGTGCCGTTGAGCTTGTAGTAGACGTAGCCGTCGCCCTGGGCCAGGTAGCTGAAGTCGCCCGTCCAGTTGTTCAGGTCGTTGAGCTTCGTCTTCGTCTCGTCGATCTTCGTCTTGAGCAGGTTCCAGCGGATCAGGTCGGTCTTGCGGAGCATCTCGCCCACGAACTCCAGGGCGCGCTCCTTGACGATGGCGTCGAACATCGCGTCGGTCGAACCGATTGCGTTGACGTAATCCTGAGCCATCTGTTCGTTGCCTGTGTAGGCGCGCTTGCGCACCTCGAGCAGGTAGTTCTTCGCATTGGCCAGGCCGCCGCCGTCGACACCCGAGCACGACTCGTGGATGGCACACTCGGCCGCCATCAGATAAATGTCCGAAAGACGCATGTAGGGCGGTTTGAAGCCGTCGTCGTTACCGCCGCTGTAGGGATGGTTCTCCATCCACTCGAAGCGGTACTTGCCGAAGTACCACGTGTCGATACCGGCCAGCTGGGGCTCGGTGGTCGTGGCGTTGACATACTCCCAGCGGAAGTTCACGCAGCTCACGTCGCGGCGCGTGTCCTGCTTCTCGTACTCGAACCACATGGTCGGAACCGGACCTACCGAACCGCCGCGGCTCGACGTTCCGGCCGTGGCGCCGATATACTGGTCGGCACCGGCGTGACGCACGGCGAAGGAGTAGTTCCAGCGGCCGCGGTTGTTGCCGTAGGGGAATACCCAGAGCACCTCGCGGCCCGTGCCGGCGGCCGACAGGTCGAAGTTGTTCAGGTCGCGCCACAGCTGCTCGTAGTTGGTGTAGAGCGACATGCCGCTGTTGCGGATCACGTCGACGCAGGCGGCCAGGGCCTTCGGATAGAGCACCTCCTTCTGCAGTTCGGGATCCGACGAGAGGCGGACCGTACCCGGATCACCCGTTCCGACGGCACCGTCGGCCGGACGCTGGGCATAACCCGAGGCCATCAGCGCCAGACGCGCGTAGAGTCCCTTGGCGAAGGCCCGGCTCACGCGGTCGGTCGTCGTGGCATGACCCTGGCCCGGCCACGGCAGGTAGTCGTAGGCCTCCTCCAAGTCGCCGAGGATCTGCTTGAAGATCACGTCGCGGCTCGTCTTCGGGATGTAGATGTCGTCGCTGATGGGCTCCGTACGGAAGGGCACGTCGCCCCAGGCGCGGATCAGGTCGTAGTACATCACCGCACGCAGCGTCAGCGCCTCGCCCAACAGGTAGGCCATGTCGGGGTTGTTGGCCACGTCGCCGTACTGACGCAGGTTCTTGATGTTGAGGTTGGCGCGCTCGATGGCCGTATAGTAGGGCGAATAGGCGTCGGCACTCGAACCCGAGGTATTCATCTCGCCGTTGGTCGGCAGCAGGTTGTAGCCGTAGATGGCCTGACGGTTGGTGTTGTTCGTCTGCGAGGTCTCGTTGCTCCAGTTGTTGGCCCACTCGATGTCGGAGTTCAGCCCCACGTAGGGGTGGTAGCGGCCGCGGTGGTTGGCCTTCTCGAGCAGGGCCTGCGTGATGCCGTAGTTACACCCTTCGGCCAATTCGTAGTTCGAAAAGACCGTCTCGGAGTCGAACGACGACTTGGTCTCCGTTTCCAACAGGTCGGCGCAGGCCGTCAGAGCGCCCGCTCCCGACAATACGAACATATATTTGATCAGTGTTTTCATATCTTTCACTTGGGAATTTGCTTTTGAAGGTCGTTAGAAGGTCAGATTCGCACCGACGACAACCGAACGGCTGCGCGGGTAGGCCGAATAGTCGACTCCCGGAGTCAGCGGCGTGGCACGGCGGGTATCCACCTCGGGATCGTAGCCCGAATAACCCGTCCAGCAGAAGAGATTGGCTCCCGTGACGTAGACGCGGAACTTCTTGATGCGCAGCTTCTGCATCCAGCGGTCGGGAAGCGTGTAGCCCACCGTCACCGACGAGAGGCGCAGGAACGATCCGTCCTCAACGGCCCAGTCCGAAAAGACGGCCGACGACATCAGCGGCGACCACATCGTCGTGCCGGCATTGGCGGCCGCCAGCGCATCGGGATCGGTGATCAGTTCGCCCGTCGTCCAGTCGATGTTCGTCCAGCGGTTCTGCGTGGCCATCGTGTTGAGCAGGTTGCGGAAGTTGTTCTTCGTACCGCGCTCCGAGGTGAACTCCACCTTGTTGGCGTTGTAGATCTGGTTGCCGTAGACCCAGTTGAAGTTGGCCGCGAAGTCGAAACCGTAGGCGTAGCCCGTCAGCGAGAAACCGCCCGTCCACTTGGGCTGTGCGTTGCCGATGATCGTACGGTCGGCGGTGGTCACCTTGTTGTCCTCGCTGCCGTCGGTGTTCTTGAGCTTCATGGCACCCGGACGCAGGTAGTTGCTGCCGATGACGGCCGAGCAGTCGACGACACCCTCCTTGAGGATCCACTGTCCGTCGACGTAGTTGAAGTCATCGACCTCGTAGCGGCCGTCCGAGACGTAGCCGTACATCTGGCCCAGGGCGCTGCCCACCGTCACGCGGTAGTCCGTGCCGATCTCGCTCGATGCCCAGCCCGACTGCAGACCGTCGAGGTAGTCCAGACCGCCCAGATCGACGACGCGGTTCTGATTGTAGCTGGCGTTGGCCGTGAAGGTCAGACCGTAGTTCGGCTTCTCGAGCAGCACGAACGTGGCGGCAAGCTCGATACCGCGGTTGCGCGTCTCGCCCAGGTTGCGGTACTGATACTCGTAGCCGCTGCCCGTGAGCGGGTACTGGATCAGCAGATCCTTCGTGTTGTTCTGGTAGACGTCGACCGATCCGTTGATCCGTCCGCGCAGGAAGCTGAAGTCCAGACCGATGTTGTGCGAATAGGTGGTCTCCCACGTCAGATCGGGATTGGCCATGACGATCTTGCCGTTGTCATCCTTGGCCACGCCCCACCAGTTGTCGGTCAGATACCAGTCGTTGGCGTTGTCGTTGCCGGCGAACTCCTGCAGCATCAGGCCCGAGGGGATGTTGTTGTTACCAGCCGTACCGTAGCTGTAGCGCAGCTTCAGGTTATCGATCCAGCGGATATCCTTCATCCACTCCTCGCCCGAGAGGCGCCACGACACGGCGGCCGACGGGAAGTAGCCCCACTGGTTGCCCTTGGCGAACTTCGACGAACCGTCGGCACGCATCGTCGCCGAAACCATGTATTTACCCTTGTAGTCGTAGTTCGCACGTCCGAAGAACGAGAAGAGTCTGTCGTCCGGATCGTAGAAGTTGTTGATCGAGCGCGTACCCGTGGCCGAGCTCATCATCTGCCAGGCCATCATCGAGTCGTAGAAGTCGGGGAAGTCGTAGGCCCAGGCCGTCAGCGTGTTCGAACGCGTGACGATGTACTCCTGGCCGAGCAGCAGGTTGAGCGAGTGGTCCTTGTTGCCGATCACGTTCTTGAAGTCGTAGCTCAGCGTATTGGTGCTGCGGATCTTGTTGCGCGAATAGTCGGTGTACTGCGTGGCGGGACCCGGGCGGTTCGAGTTGTAGACCAGGTAGGTCGTCATGCCGTAGAAGCGGTCCTTCGTCTGGTCGTAGGTGTCCAGACCCGCCTCGACGCGCAGCTTCAGGTCGTCAACGATCTCCCACTGGAAGGCGGCATTGGCATTCCAGTTCTTGCGCTCGTAGCGGCTGTCGTTGTCGGCCGTGGCGATCAGCGGGTTGACGTTGTCGCCGGCCATCGTCTCGTCATCGTCGCCCGAAGCGGCCGTCGTGAAGGGGAACGGACGGTACTGGATGGCATGCTTCACGCGGCCGTTGCCCGACGTCGAACCCGAATCGTTGTAGGAGTTCGAACCGGCACCGCGCACGTTCGTATCCGAATAGCGGATCGAGAAGTCGAACGAAACCTTCTTCGTGGGCTTGTAGTTGGCCTTGAAGTTGAGGTTGTTCCGCTTGAAGGTCGAGCCGACCATGATGGCGCGCTCGTCGATGTGGGCGTAACCGGCCGTCCACTTGAACTTGTCGCCGCCGCCCGAGATCGAGAGGTTGTGGTTGAAGGTCGTGCCCGTGCGGCCGAAGGTCTGGTCGAGCCAGTCGATCCCCTGCAGGTTCTTGTAGAGGTCCATGTCGGAGAAGCCGCCGAAATAGGGATGGTAGTTCGTATCGAGCTTGCCCTCGACCATGGCGGCCTCGTACTGATACTGCACGAACTCGTAGGGGGTCATCGGCGTCAGGGCATCCTGGTTGGCGAACTTCTTGATGCCGTAGTAGGCGTTGTAGTTGACCGTGATACGGCCCGATTCGCCGCTCTTGGTCGTCACGATCACTACGCCGTTGGCGCCTCGCGCACCGTAGATGGCCGTCGAGAAGGCATCCTTCAGCACGTCGATCGAGGCGATGTCCGAGGCCGGGATGTCCGAGATGCTCTCCACGGGGAATCCGTCGACGATGTAGAGCGGCGAGTTGTCCTGCGTGATCGAACCGCCGCCGCGCACGCGGATCTTGATCTCGGCATCGGGATCACCCTCGGTCGAGGTGACCGAGACACCGGCCATGCGGCCCGACAGAGCTTCGGTCACCGAGTTGACGGGGATCTGGGTCAGGGCTTCGGCGCTCACCGAGGCCACCGAGCCGACCACGTCGCGACGCTTCACGGCGGCGTAGCCCACGACCACCACATCGTCCAGCGCCATGGATTCGTGTTCGAGCGTGACGTCGAACGTCGTCCGCGAACCGATGGCGAAGTGCAGCGTCTTCATTCCTATATAGGAGATCACCAGCGTCTGCTTCGAGGCATCGGGTACATTGAGCGACCACGAACCGTCGACACCCGAGCTTGTTCCCAAAGTCGTGCCGTCAACGATCACCGTGGCTCCGATGACCGGATTGCCCGACGTATCCTTGACGACTCCTCCGATCGTCTGAGCCATGGCCGCGGTAGCCAGACCCAGCCCCAACAGGAGCGTCAGGACAAACTTCAGCGTAAAGTTTTTCATAAAGAAGGTTTTGGTTAATAATTAGGTTATGCTCTTTTTTAAAATTTTTATGGAAATATCCGCTTTTCCCTATACAAAAATAAAATCTCCCCCAGGATTCAAATGGTAAAATTTATCACTTCTCTTGGAGATTTTGTCAAATAGGGCCAATCGCCTCCCCAGAGGCCTCCGGGCGCGATCTCCCGACAAAAAATCCTCCCTGTGGCGGGAGGATTCTGCGGTCGTTGCGGGTTGTCATCCAATCGTTCGGTTGCCGGTTCGCATCGCAAGGTTCACAGGCGGCCCCGGGCCCGGTCATACTCGAGCGATGCCCAGATGAAGGGGCCGACCCCCTTGCAGTCGTTCTCGATGACGGGCTCCGAGATGTAGTATTCGAACGTGCCGCTGCGCTGCTGCTTGCCGCCCAGTCCGGCCACCGCGCAGCAGTCCGTGAGCGAGATCGTGCCGTCGGGGTTCTCCCGCACGAAGCGGTCGACAAACTGTTCGTAGCGGTGCATCGCCTCGTCGCGCATCTCGCGGGGAAGGTAACCCAGCCGCACGGCCTTGAGCTGCGCGTAGACGAACATCGCCGAACCGGTCGACTCGAGGTAGTTGCCCTCACGACCGGGCTGGTCGAGCACCTGGTACCACATTCCCGTCTGGGGATCGGCATAGCGCGGAAGCGCCGCATAGATCCGGTCGAGGATGGCGATCATCGGGCGGGTCGCATCGGTCTTGCCCAGATACTGCAGCGTCTCGACGATGGCCATGGCATACCACCCCATCGCACGGCACCAGGCGTGTGCCGACTGACCGCTGATCGAGTCGCACCAGAACATCTCGCGCGAATCGTCGTAGGCGTGGCGGTAGAGCTCCGTGGCGGGGTCCCACGTGTGGCGGCCGACGGTGACGAACTGGTTGACGATGTCGGCGATCGCCTCGTCGAGCACCACCCCCGTGAGGTTCTGCATCGCATACTGGGCATAGAACGGTTCGGCCATGTAGAGGCCGTCGAGCCACATCTGATGGGGATAGACCTCCTTGTGCCAGAATCCGCCGTCGAAGTTGCGCGGCTGTTCGCGCAGCTGGGCGTAGAGCGTGTCGAGCGCCTGGCGGTAGCGCGGCTCGCCCGTACGGGCGTAGAGTCCGAACAGCGCCCGGCCCGGACAGATGTGGTCGAGGTTGTACTTCGTCCGGCGGTAGGTCAGGATCTCGCCGCCGGGGCGCACGATCGTATCGAAATAGCGGTCGGCATAGGCGACGAAGTCGGGGCGGTCCCACGCCTCGCCGGCATCGGTGATGGCCAACAGTTCGAGCCCCGTCGTGTAGTTCCACTTGATCTTCCCGGCGGGGATGCCGTCGAGGTTGACGGGCGAGGAGTTGCGCGTGATCTCGCTCTGGGCCATCCGCACGGCCAGCGACGTGGGCGAATCATACAGGGCTCCCGATCCCGGGGAGCAGGCCGCAGCCCCGAGGGCGGCCACGGCGATCAACAGTCGTTTCATGATGGGTTGTTTGACGATTTCTTGTTCTCTTTATCCTGGTTTTGCTTCAGATGGTTCGTCTTGAGGAACTCGGCGGGCGACATGTGGTACTGTTCGCGGAAGCAGCGGCTGAAGTAGCCCGGATCCGAGAATCCCACCTTGTAGGCCACCTCCGAGACGGAGAACTGCCCCGTGCGCAGCAGCAGCTGGGCCTTCGTGATGCGGTACTCCTTGATCAGCTCGACGGGCGACTTTCCCGTAAGGCTCTTCAGCTTGTTGTACATCGTCGTGCGGCCGACGCCCAGATGCGAGGCCAGCTGGTCGATCGTCAGCTCCGAATTCTCGATGTTCTCCCCGAGCCACGACATCACCTCCTTGAGGAACTCCTCGTCGCGGTCCGTGACGACGACATCCTCGACGGCCAGTTCGACCACCTTGTTGCGGGCCGACTGCGTCGAGAAGCGTTCGAACAGCGCCCGCCGCTGCGTGAGCAGGTTGTCGATGCGGGCCTGCAGCAGCTCGATGCTGAAGGGTTTGGTGATGTAGCCGTCGGCACCGTACTCCATGGCCTTCACCCGGTCGTCGGGCGAGTGGCGCGCCGTGAGCATGATGATCGGCAGGTGGCTCATCGTGAAGTCGTGGCGCACCTTGTCAATGAGCTCGATGCCGTCCATGCGGGGCATCATCAGGTCGGTGACGATGATGTCGGGCTGTTCGCTGCGGATCTTCTCGAGGGCCTCGACGCCGTCGTCGGCCTCAACGACGTGGTAGGTGTCGATCAGGCTGTTATACATGAAGATCCGCAGTTCGCGGTTGTCCTCCACCAGGAGGATCTTCTGGGCGTCCTTCGGCGGTTCGACATCCGTTCGGCGCTGGCTGTCGACCGGCGTATAGTCGCTCACCATGAAGTCGTTGCGATGCGTATGGCCGTGGCCGTCGGCCTCGCTGCCGGCCTGCGTGAAGTCGATCTGCTCCATGCCGAAATGGGCGTTGCCCAGGCGCAGCTTCACCGTGAAGGCGGCCCCTTCGCCCGGACGGCTCTCGACCGAGATCTCGCCGTGGTGCAGTTCGACGATGTCGCGGCAGAGCGAGAGGCCGATACCCGACCCCTTCATCGAGCTGTCAACGGCCCGCGAGGCCTGAGCGAAGCGTTCGAAGATCTGGTCGAGCTTGTCCTTCGGGATGCCGATGCCCGTGTCGCGCACCGTCAGCAGCACGCACTCTTCGGCCTCACGCAGCGAGAGGATCGTCTCGATGCGGCCGCCGTCGGGGGTGAACTTCATGGCGTTGGAGAGCAGGTTGTAGACGACGCTCTCCATGCGTTCGGGGTCGACCCACACCAGGATCGAACGGCTCGAGACGGTGAACAGCAGTTCGATCCGCCTCTCGGAAGCCATCTCTCGGAAGTCGTCCAGCGCATACTCGACCAGCGGCACCAGATCCACGCGTGAGATCTTCAGCTCCATCTTGTTCTTGACGATCTTGCGGAAGTCGAGCAGCTGGTTGATGAGCGTCAGCATCCGTTTGGCGTTGCGGTGGGCCAGCGTGAGGCTCGTCTCGCCGCGGGGCGACAGTTTGTCGTGCTTGCGCACATCCTCGATGCCGCCCAGGATGAGCGTCAGCGGGGTGCGCAGCTCGTGCGAAATGTTCGTGAAGAAGCGCAGCTTCAGATCGGTGAGGTTCTGCTCGACGCTCGCCTCGCGGCGGATGCGGAGCACCGAGCTGGCGATGCGGTAGGCAACGACCAGCACCGCCAGGGCCAGCAGCACGTAGAGCGTCTTGGCCCACCACGTCAGCCAAAGCGGCGGCAGCACCTCGACCTCGATCGAGATCCCCTCGTCGGCCGTATCGGCATTGCCGACGAAGGCCTTGACGTGGAAATGGTAGTCGCCGATCGGGACGTTCGAATAGGAGGCGCGGTTGATCGTTCCCGAGATGTTCCAGTCCTTGTCGTAGCCCTCGAGCTTGTACATGTAGCCGACCTCGTGCTGGATCGCGAAGTCGAGCGTGGCGAAATCGACCCGGAAGTTGGAGAAATCGTACGGCAGCACGACGCGGCGGGCCTCCGGCACGGCCACCTCGAGCGGAGCGTCCTGTCCGACCCGCGCCGGTTTGTTGCGCACGTCGAATCCGGTGAAGCGCAGCCGGTAGTCGATCTTTTCGGAGAGCATCTCCCCCGGGGTGAAGCGGTAGAGCTGGCGTCCGCCGGCGAAGAGCACCTCGCCCAGCGGCGAGGTCAGGGCCGTCGCCTCGCTGAAGATCTCGTTGCGGTGTTCGTCGTAGACGTAGTAGTTCGAGAAGAGGTGGCGGCCCGGGTCGAAGCGCGAGACGGCGTTGTGGGTCGAGACCCAGATGTCGCCCCGGCGGTCCTCGGTCAGCGCCATGCAGATGTTGCTGGCCAGGCCGTACGAACGGTCGTAGCACTGAAAACGCGGCAGCCCCTCGTCGTCATACCCCGTGATGAGGTTCAGACCGCCGCCGAAGGTCGCCAGCCAGATCCGCCCCTTCGAATCCTTCAGCATATGGATGATGTCGTTGTTGCCCAGTGAGGTGGAGTCTCCGGGGATCTTCTGCATCAGGCGGAAGCGCATCTCGCGCGGCGGCCGGCCCGGATCGAACAGCAACAGTCCGTCGACCGTCGCCGCAAACATCCGGTCCGCACGGTCGCACAGCAGCCAGCGGACCCGCCCGGCCTCGTCAATCGGATAGTGCGACAACTGGTTGCCGGCGTGGATGAAGCGGTGCCCCGCGGGGTCCTCCAGCAGGTTGATGCCCCCGCCGTAGGTCGCCACCCAGATGCGGCCCCGGCCGTCGGCCTCGACGCAGTAGATCTGGTCGTCGCTCAGCGAGTAGGCATCCGCATCGGAGTGGCGGAAGTGGGTCACGCGGTAGTCATCCTCGCCCTCGGGGGTCAGCCGGTAGAGCCCCTCGCCCTTGGTGCCGACCCAGATGTTGCCCGCACGGTCCTCCTTGAGCGTATAGATCATGCCGGTGCCGCGCCCCTGCTGGGGCAGCGTGTAGACCGGTTTGCGGGCCGTATCGAAGGCGATCAGCTCGCCGTCGCGCGTGCCGACCCACATCCGCCCCCGCCGGTCGGTCATCAGCGCGCGGATCTCCCCCGAGAGCGGATTCGACGACTTGGCGTCGAGCGTCAGCACCTCGGCCGGCTGCTGCAGCAGCACCGCCTTGCGCAGGCCGCGTTCGTTGTAGGTCGAGAGCCACAGCACGTTGTCGTGGACGTCGAAACGCACAACGGCGTTGGTCATCTGACAGTCCGGGCGCTCGGGATCGTTGTAAAAGGGTTCGATGCAGTCGTTCACGCGATCGTAGTAGCCGAATCCCCAGTTGTTCATCTTGATCCACAGCCGACCGCCCCCCTCGGCGATCTTCGGGATCGTGTCGAGGTAGTAGGAGACCGTGTAGGGCTTCTGCTCGAAGTGCTTGTAGTCGTCGGTCGAGGGGCGGTAGCGCGTGATACCGGTCTCGGGGGTGGTGATCCAGACGATGCCGTGCGAATCGGTGGCCAGCGCCCGGATCCGGCGCGGATGGTGTCCGCGCGGATTGAGCCGTTCGAGCCGCTCGCGCCCCACGCGGTAGAGTTCGCCCGAACGGCTGCCGGCATAGACCTGCTGGCGGACCGTATCGGCCGTGATGGCCGTCAGCGGGGCATCGCCGCCGGCGATGCGTTCGATTCCCGTGCCGTTGTAGCCACAGCGCACGATCCCGGCCGGCATCAGGCAGTAGACCCCGGCCGAATCGGCCGCAAAATCGATACCCGCCGTCTCCGATTCGCAGAGCGGACGCAGCCGGCCGTCAGCGGCCGCCACCTGATTGAGGCGGCCGCCCGTGGTGGCAAACCAGGCTCCGTCGTAACGGTCGACGTACATCGCCGTGACGTCGCCGCCCAGCTCCTCGACCGAGTGGAATCCCGTCACGCGGACCGGCGTCCGGTCGGCGGCATCCTCGAAGCGGATCACCCCGACACCGGCGATGGCAACCCACGTACCGCCGCGGCGGTCGTGGCGGCAGAAGAGCGTGCGGTAGTGTTTCGAATCGATCTCCTCGAGCAGCGAGACGACATCCTCGAACTGCTCCGTATAGCGGTTCAGGCGGTAGACGTGGAGGTTGTAGGTCGTGAACCAGAGGTGGCCGTTCGAATCCTCGCTCACCGAGATGAAGCGGTGGTGGGCCAACGGCGAGAAGTCGCCGGGCGTCGTACTGAAGTTCTTGAAGGTGTAGCCGTCGAAGCGGCTCACGCCGTACCACGTGCAGATCCAGACGAATCCGCGCGAATCGGTGTAGATGTCGGCGATACGGTCATGGGTCATGCCGTCGAGCGTCGAGTAGGTACGGAACAGACACTGCGGAGGCGCCGCCGCATACAGGGTCGGCACCGCACAGGCAATTAACAGCAACAGCGTTGCAACGAGTCGTTTCATGGTCAGCAGTTCAGCGGACCGGCAGGGCACTCCCCCACCCTCCGCAAGGTTGTTTTCGCGGTGAAGGGTCGTGTTGGCCCGCCTCCTCCGCAAGGTTGTTTTCGTGGCGGAGGGTCGTATTGGCTCACCTCCTCCGCAGGGCCTTTTTCGCGGCGAAGGGTCGTGTTGGCCCGCCTCCTCCGCCAGTTGGTTCGCGGGGTCAGGCGATCATCTCACGCCGCCTCCGGATTGATCTCCGCGGGCCGGCAATCTTCTCTCGCCCTCTCCGCCAGGTTGATCATCGCGGGCCGGAACGATCGGAGGAACAGGAGACGTCCGATTGCTCTTTTTGACAGCGAGTTCCGCAAATCAGGTTTCCCTCTCTCCTCCCCGGACGAAGCCGTTTTGCCCCGCCGCGCTAATCAAATATACGGATAAAATCCGACTTTTTCAACTCTCAGCGCCCGAATTCCGCCACCGCACGCCGCGCCTCGCGTTCGGAGAGCTGCCGCGACCAGCTCACCCGCCGGTCCGGTGCCGCCCCGGGCCCCGTCGAGGCGTATTCGCCGTAGTGCACCGTGCGCCGGGCATGGGGTTTGTCCCAGTCGTGCCACCCTTCGGGACGGATGTGCGCCCCAAGTTTGCAGTTCACGAAGAGCGTCCGGGCATAATCGCGCCACGGACGCCCCAGCCAGCAGGCCGTCACCCCCTCGTCGGCCGTCAGGCGGCACTCGACGAAGAGCATCCCGCAACGCTGCCCCTCGCAGGTCGAGGCGGCCGTGATGTAGGAGTCGGCCTTCGAGCGGATCTCGCACCGGCGGAACAACGCCGCCGCCGAACCGAAGATGAAGTCGGTCGTCCCCTCGACATAGCAATCGTCGAAACGGATGCGGGCATTCTCCGTGACCCGTTCGCCGTCGCGGTTGCCCACGCCGTAGAGGTAGAGCGTATCCTGGTTGCCGATGAAGCGGCAGTCGATAAAGTGCAGCGACGTGGCCAGACACTGCACCGCAACGGCCTGTCCGACCCGTCCGGCACTGTTCTCGAAGGTCATGTGGCGCACCGTCCACCCCTCGCCGCCGAAATAGACGGTCGCCGAGCCCGACGTGCCGAGCGGATGGCCCGTTGCACTCCTCTTCGAGGCGTAGTCGTTCCACGTCATCCGCACCTCGCCGCGTCCCGTGAGGGCCACAAACCGTTTGGTGGCCGGGATGGCGATCTTCTCGCGGTAGACCCCTTCGCAGACCACGATGCGCGTCGTGTCGCGGGAGAAATCCGGAACGGCGGCCACAGCCTCCGTCAGCGTGAAGAAGTCGCCCGAACCGTCACGCGCCACCGTGAAGTCCGAAGCGACCAGATGCGCGCCCAGCTCCGGAACCGTCTCGGGCAGCTGTGCCGCGATCATCCGTGCCACGGTGCGGGCTCCGCGGACGTTGAGATGCGTATCGTCGCGGCGTCCGTCGGGCCACAGCGGGCAGGTGCCCGGCTCGACCCACATGTAGAAGGCCCGCGAAGCCTCGTCGCCCAGCGGCTCGATCCAGGCGCGGGTCAGCCGTTCGGCATCGATCAGCGGCACATGCTCCTCGGCCGCCACGCGGCGTACGGCGTCGAGATAGGCGCCGTGCGTATCGTCGAGCCGCTCCCCGGTGAAGTGGCGCCGCACCACCGAGGTCAGCACCACCGGCCGTGCGCCCCGTTCGCGCGCTTCGCGGATATAGCGGCGCACGTTCTCGGCATACTGCGCCGGCGAGGCGTAGCGGGTCGAATCGTGAAGCTTCTGGTCGTTGTGGCCGAACTGGATGAAGAGGTAGTCGCCCGGGCGGAGCTCCTCGCAGACCTCGGCCCAGTGGCCCTCGTCGCGGAACGATTTGGTCGAACGGCCGTTCAGGGCGTGGTTCCGCACCACGACCCCGTCGTCGAACAGCGGCTGGAACATCTGCCCCCAGCCCCGTTCGGGGTTCTCCCCGGCGAGATCCTTCGTCGCGCAGGTCGAATCGCCGATCAAATGGATGCGGAGCGTCGCACTCGAAGCCGCCGCCACCGTCCACAAGGCGGCCCACAGGATCAAGAGTCGTTTCATTTCACATCGTCATGCAAGGGGCCGGTTACAAGTTCGGGTGCGGTGGAGGTCCGCACCCGAACACGTCCGGTCGTAATCCGTATCAATTCAGCGCCTTGTAGGTTCCGCCCGCCACCTGGGCCTCCGTAATGTCGCGCACCAGGTAGTGGAGATAGACCTCCAGGTTGGTATAGAGCCCCTGCGGATCGAGCGTCTTGCGGTTGCCGTCCGCGGCGTCGTTCTTGTCCAGTCCGAAGAGCTCCTCGTAGTAGTCGGGAATGCCGTCGCCGTCGGTATCCGTGGCCGCACGGGCGATCTGCTCGTCGGTCGCCGTCAGTTCGGGCCAGCCGCCGGCATCCTCCTGCGTATCGATCAGGCCGCCGGTCGAGCCGTTGCTGCCCACGCAGGTCGAGACCCCGGAGCGCGCCTCCGACGTAACACGCTCGTCGACGGCATCGCGGCTCAGCGAAGCACCCACCAGCGAGAGCACCTTCTCGAAGGCATCGGCCGCCGTATGGGTCGTCGTGTAGCAGGTCTTCGCATCGTCGGCCCAGATCGGCAGCGGAGCCGTCAGGTGGCCGGCACTCGTCGAGGGGTTCTCGCCGTACTTCGACTGGTCGTGGTACGAGACGCCGCCGTTCCAGTTGTCGGCGTTCAGCGCCGAGGCGTAGCTGCCGGCGTGGTAGTTGCCTTCGAGGTAGAGGCGCGGATAGGCCGAACCCACCTCCGATGAGGAGTTGTACCAGTAGGCATCGACGAAATATTTGCGCTGTTTCGAGGCCGGACCCGGCTTGTAGTAGTTGCCCACGAGGTTGTAGCTGCCGTCCTCGCCGCCGTAGGTCGAGTTGTCGCCCCAGTTGTAGATCACGTTGTTGCGCAGGTCGACATTGCCGCGGTGGGTCGAGAGATAGCTGTCGTAGATGCCCGGATGGTCGATACGGGCGTTGCGGCTGTCGTGGTCGGCCAGCAGGTTGTGGTGGAACGAGGCGTTGCGGCCGCCCCACAGCCCGCCGTAACCGTGCTTGCCCTTGCCGTGGATCGAGTTGCGGAGGCTCTCCGAGAGCAGGCACCACTGCATCGTGAAGTTGCGGTTGGCGTAGAACGAGGCACACTCGTCCGTCGACCACGACATCGTGCAGTGGTCCAGAATCAGATTGTCGTTGTAGCGTCCCCAGATGGCATCGTCCTCCTCCTTGGCGGCGTCGCCCATGCGGAAGCGCAGGTAGCGGATGATGACGTTGCTGGCCTTCACCTGCACGGAGTAGTCGCGCAGGCAGATGCCGTCGCCCGGAGCCGTCTGTCCGGCGATGGTCAGGTCGCCGTGCTTGATCTCGAGGGTCTTCGTCAGGCGGATCGTGCCGCAGACGTCGAAGACCACCGTACGGGCCCCCGACTGGCTGATGGCATGGCGCAGCGTGCCGACCGAACCGTCGTCCGTCAGTTTGGTCACGTGGTAGACCTTGCCGCCGCGTCCGCCCGTGGTATACATGCCGCCCCCCTCGGCACCCGGGAAGGCACGCACCACACCGTCGTTCTCGTTGGCCAGCGGCAGGCCGAACATCGATCCGTCACCCGGATTCGGGTCGTCCGGATCGTCCGGATCTGTCTCCGTATCCTCGCTCGTGAACGAGACGAAGTCCGAAAACTCCGAATCGCGCCATGCGGTCGTCCCGACGGGGGCCGTCGCACGGACCCGCACCCGGTAGTCGACACCCTCCTCCAGATCGAAATCGTGCGAACTGTAACGCGTCGTGGCGCTCTGCTGCGGCGAGGCCGACTCGCCCTCGTAGAATTCATAGGTGAAGCGTACGTTGGTGACCTGCTCGGAGATACTCCACCGCACGTTGGCCTTCAGATCGTCGACCGTCACACTCACCTCCGGTACCGGCAGCGTGCGCACGTCGTCGAGGGTCTCCTCGGCCGAATTGCTGCTGCACGCCCCCACGCAAAACAGGACACTCAGTCCCAAATAGGATAAGAAACGATTCATCGTGGATTTCAGTGGTTTATGGTTTTCATTGAATGGTTACGTGGTCGGCCGAGCGTTCCGAAAGCCGGGCGTTTGCCGCCGTGATCTGAGCCGAACGGATCTCGACGCCGCGTGTCCGGCTGCCCGTCACCCGCAGCGCCTCGGGCATCCCCTCGGGACAGGCGAAACCCTCGGTCCGGAGGTTCTTCACGTTGTTGAGTATCAGCGCCGGACCGCTCTCGGGGACGATCTGCACGTTGCGCAGCACGACGTCCGACGACTCGTTGATCTGCGCACCCGTGGCGGCGTAGATGTGCGTATTCTCGACGCTGACGTGCTCGACGTTCATCTCCGGCAGGCCGTTGAAGTACATCGCGCGCCGCGCACCGCGGCACCAGACATTGCGGATGTGGATGTTGCGGAAGGCAGGGGTCGTCTCGTCGACGGGCTTCGGCTCGAGATCCGTCGCTTCGCCCGCCCCCCCCTCGGCAAAGGCCTCCGAGGCCGACTTGCCGCCGTAGAAGAGGTCGAAGAGCAGCGGCTCCTGCAGGATATTGTTCATCGTGATGTCCTCGATCCAGATGTTCTCGACCACCCCGCCGCGGCCGCGCGTCGACTTGAAGCGCAGACCGACGTCCGTACCCGAGAAGACACAGTTGGATACCAGCACGTTGCGCACGCCGCCCGACATTTCGCTGCCCACGACAAAACCGCCGTGACCGTGGAAGACGATGCAGTTCTCGACGAGGACGTTCTCGCACGGGATGCCGCGCCGGCGCCCCGCCTCGTCCTTGCCGCTCTTGATGCAGATGCCGTCGTCGCCCACGTCAAAGCGCGAATCCCGCACCACGACGTTGCGGCACGACTCGATATCGATGCCGTCGCTGTTCTGCGCGTAGTCCGGACAGCGGACCGTGATGTTATTGACCGTCAGGTTGGTGCACATCGCCGGATGGATGTTCCAGCAGGGCGAATTCTGGAACGTGACGTCCTCGAGCAGCACATTCTCGCAGTGGTGCAGCGAGACCATCACCGGACGCAGGAAGTCGTGCATCCGTTCGAAATCCTCGCGCGTGGTGGCCCACGTCGAGACATTCTGATCGGCCCCCGACGTGGCGCCGAACTTGTAGCTCTCGGAGGGGTACCACGTCTTGCCGTCGTCCGACAGCACGCCGCCGCTCTTCACCTTGGCGGCCCACTCGCGGTCGGTGAGCTTGTCGCGCTTGACCGCCCGCCAGGCATCGCCGTTGCCGTCGATCACGCCGTGACCCGTGATGGCGACGTTCTTCGCCCCGCGGGCCGACAGCGGCGACTGGCACCGCAGCGTGTTGAGCCCCTCGAAGGTGGTCTCGACGAGCGGATAGTGTGCCGGATTGTTGTCAAAGATGATCAGGGCATTGCGCATCAGATGCAGTTCGATGTTGTCCTTCAGGACGATGGGGCCCGTGTACCAGACCCCTTCGGGGACCACGAGCCGGCCGCCTCCCGCCGCCGCAAGCGAATCGATCGCCGCGGCAAAGGCCGTCGTGTTGAGCGCATGGCCGTCGCCCACGCCGCCGTAATCCTCGACACTGACCGTGCGCTCGGGAATCGCCGGACGCACGACCGCCGGCATCTCGAACGGCGCGCTCTCCGCGGCACCCTCCGACGAGGCCGGCTGCGTGCCGCATCCCCACGTCGTCAACAGTGCCAGCGCGGCGGCACGGATCGTTACATCTTTGAAGTTCATAAGACAGGTTGTTTTTCGGTGTATTTGAAGTTCACAAGGTTGGTCCTTTTCAGCAACACAAAATTACACGCCTGTCCGCGATCGCACCGGGAATTTTTGACGTAAACGATGCACTTTTTCTCAAATCGCCCCGAAAATCACCGGATACGCTCCACCCGGGGCTCGATCCGCGCCCGGCGCACCGTCTCGGCCAGCCGCTCGAGGCACTCCCCGTCGCTCAGTCCGTCGAGCCACTCGCTCCGCCGCCAGCACATGCCGAACGCATAGTCGATCCGTCCGCGTTCGTCGGGCGTCAGTTGGAAGAGGTAGCTCGTCCGGTCGTCCACGCGCGAGACGATCTGCGCGGCGGGCAGCGCCACGGCCAGCCCCACGCTCTCACGCTCCCACTTGAGCGTATCGTTCTCCGGGAAGTCGCGCCCCCAGGCGGCCACCCAGTCCTCGCCGCGCTCGACGCGGTGTTCGGCCATCTTCATCACCCCCGTGGTGAAGAGCAGCCCCGCAAAATCACCCTCGATGCGGTTCTCGACCTGCACCTCGCCGTGGCCCGCATAAAGGATGTAGCGCGACGTCATGGCGATCTCGCGGCCGCAGTAGCGCCACCCCTCGACACGCATCTCGACCACCGTGCGCACGGGTCCCCGCGCCAGGATGCGGGCCTCGCGGCGGGCGAAATCCGTGATGTGGGTCATCTTCCGCTTCGCGGCGTCCCACCCCTTGAGCGTCCCGACCCCGACGGAGCCGAAGACCCGCAGATTGTCGTAGCCCGATCCGGCGGCCATCTGCTCGTCGGTCGGATACCACATCGTCTCGGCCAGTTCGAGGCGCGGGTGCTTTTTACCATAGGTATCGATCGTCTGCTTCTTGTCGAAGTAGACCCGGTAGGCGGCATATTCCGACTCGAAGGCCGGGCCGTGGTGGTGCAGCCGGTGGTACATGTCGTCCTTCGTCGAGGAGAGTGTGTCGGCGGCCTGCAGCGTCTTGTCCGCGCGTTTGAGCCACATCTGTACATGCACGCGGCTCGGGAAGTGCGTCCGGGCGGGTTTCGACGAGTAGATCACCCGGAAGTCGCGTTCGCCGCGGACCTCGGCCACGAAGGCCAGTTCGCCCAGCGCACGGTCCAGCTGGGAGGGAATCGTCCGTCCGTCGACCCTCACCGTGGCACTCTGCGCCCAGTCGGGCAGGTCGCGGATCACCACCGGGCAGGCCGCGCAGCTGTCGGGGAGCGTCACCCGATAGAGGCAGCGCTGCGTGCGGGCCGCGGCGCCCCACGCCGTGCCCAAGGCAAGCATAAGCAGTAGAATTCGTTTCATATCATCGGTTGGTTTCAAGTTCATCGATGCGTTGTTCGAGCTCCTCCCGGCTGCGGATGGCCCCGGCGGGCAGCCCCCCGCCGAAACTGCTCAGCGACTCCGCCGGAAGCAGCTCCACACGCCGTTCGTCGGCCTGCGCGAGATCGAGCCCCAGCGTTTCGGCCAGGAAGGCGTAGACGGCCCGGCGCTTGTTCGCTCCGTAGTCGTGGCGTTCGTCCTCGAGGTGGACGTTGCGCACGGATGCCGCCGCTCCGTAGAGGCCCCAGATCCGCCGAAGGAAGGGATACTCCAGCGTCGGATAGGTTGCCGTCCAGTCGCCGCCGTCGCTGACCGTCAGGGTCGGCCGCGGGGCCATCACCGCCGCCAGCAGTTCGGGCATGCAGCTCCCTCCGGCCGCAAGGGTCACCGGACGCCCGCTCTCGCAGGCACACCCGCCGTCGAAGTGCGAGACGAGGTGCACGACCGGCGCCAGCACCGTAAAGCGTTCGTCGACCAGTGCCAGCAGCAGGGCGTGTGTCGCGCCGCCCGATCCGCCCGTGGCGGCCATCCGTGTCGTGTCGATGTCGTGCCGCGAAGCGAGGATCCAGTCGGTCACAGCCTGCGACCACAACACCTGGATCTGCATCGAATAGTCGCACGTGTGGGCCTCGCGCCCCACCTGTCGTTCGGAATCGCCCCAGCCGAAGATGTCCATGTCGACGGCCACGGCCCCCATGCGGGCCAGCGTGGCCATGCGCAGCTGCTGGTCCGGACGGTAGCGGCCCCCCTCCCAATGGCCAGAAGGCGAGACGACCAGGGGGTGACGGCCGTGCGTCAAGGGCATGTAGACCGTACCGCAGACGTAGAGTCCCGGCAGGGTTTCTAGGGCGTAGTTCTGCGTCGCATAGCCGTCGTGGCGCACGCGGCGGCCGAGCCGCACGTCGGGATCGGCAACCAGCGCCCGGCGGAAGGATTCGAGATCGAGCGCCGCCCGGGCCTCCCCGAGAAGCCGGCTCCGGCGCTGCTCCCAGGCCGCCAGGTCGGGCGCAAGCGAGGTGAGCCACCGCAGCAGCCGTTCGCCGTCGGCCGGCGTGCGACGGTAGTATTCGTAGGGCTGGACGGTAATCCGGACCGGGACGGCGGCAGGCTGTCCCGTAGCGTCTTTACCCGGAGCAGCCTCCGTCGGTGCCGAAGCCGCCTCGACCGAGGCCTGAGCCGACACCGGGCCGTTCGAGGAGCCATTCGAAACCGTTGCCGCGGGAACGGCCGTCGATGCCGTCTTGCGGCTCCAGACCAGATCGAGCGGGCGGAGCAGGTTGTCAAGCGTCTCGTCGAGCGAGTAGGGACGCAGGCGGAAGGCTCCGTAAGCCAGCCGCACGGTATCGGGATCGAAGCGTTTGCAGGAGATCCGCACATCGAAGCGCCGCTCCACCTCATCGAGCAGTTCGGAGAGCGGGCGGGGATCACGGGGATCGTCCGTCGACATGTTTCGGGGCTGTGTCCGGACCGGGGCGGCAAACAGCACCACGGCTGCAGATCCAAGCAGCAGAGAGCGGATTCGGGACATGACAGGTTGGGTTTTCACGCAAAAATAGGAATTTTCGTCTACATTATTTTGTATTTACACAAAAAGATTCTATATTTGCACACCCTTTCGGAGCAAACAGCCGGAAGGGATGCCCGGAGAGATGGGTGAGTGGCTGAAACCACCGGTTTGCTAAACCGACGTACGGGGCAACCCGTACCACGAGTTCGAATCTCGTTCTCTCCGCCAAGAAAAAACGCAAAAGATTGCAAATCCCTGTAAATCACGAATTTACAGGGATTTTTATTTTGGCCGAAATGCAGAAAAAGGCATCGAAAAGCGGGTTACCTGTGGCCTATTCGGTGTACTTTTTTCCGGGCCGAAAAAGTACACCGAATTGCTCGTAACAGATTGGTTTGCACCTGTTTGCAGCGGTCTTCCTCTTGACATGAGACACTTGGGAAACTAATTTTGTAACCCTTAATTCGGTGTACTTATGGAAAGGACAACATTCGGACTGTTGTTTTACATTCGGCGGGACAAGACCAACAAAAAAGGCGAAGCTCCCGTGTTTATGCGTCTGACAATCAACGGAGAACGCGCTGACGCCTCGATCAAGCGCTTCATCGAGCCGCACGCCTGGAACTCGGCAAAAGGAAAAGCCAACGAAAAAAGCCGCGGCGGAAAGGATTTGAACCTATACCTGGACGCCATTTCCGCCAACATTCTGCGGATTCAAAGGGACCTCGAACTCGACAAGAAAGAGGTATCCGCCCAAATCATTCTGAACCGCTATCTGGGCAAGGAGCAGTCGGACCGTCACACGCTGATGGAGGTCTTTCGTGCCCACAACGAAAAGTGCAGGGCGCTGTCGGGAATCAGCCTCGCCCCGGCAACGGTGATCCGCTACGAAACCACGCTGCGGTTGACCGAGGAGTTCCTGCAAAAGAAGTATAAGAAAGAGGACTGCTATCTGGATGAGGTCACGAATCAGTTTATCGAGGATTTCGAGTTTTTTCTCAAGACCGTCCGGCGGTGCTGCCACAACACAACTTCGAAGTACCTCATGAACTTCAAGAAAATTGTCCGCATTGCGCTGGCCAAAGGATGGATGAAGAAGGATCCTTTTGCTCAAATTCGGTTTCATCTGGATCCTGTCGAACGGGAATTTCTCGAGAAACAGGAGTTGAAAGCCATGCTCAACAAAGAGATCACCATCACCCGACTGGCGCAAGTCCGCGACATCTTCTGTTTCTGCTGTCTGACGGGGCTGGCCTTTACGGACGTGCAACAGCTCAAGGCAGAGCATCTGGTGGCGGACATCCACGGCAAGATCTGGATTCGCAAGGCGCGGCAGAAGACCAAGAACATGTGCAACATTCCGCTGCTGGATGATGCGCAAAAGATCCTCGACCGTTACAAGGATCACCCCTACTGCCAGACGCACGGCGTGCTGCTCCCCGTATGCAGCAACCAGAAGATGAACTCCTACTTGAAGGAGCTGGCCGACATCTGCGGCATCCGCAAGAATCTCTCGACGCATTGTGCACGACATACGTTTGCAACCCTGACGCTGGCCAGCGGCGCCACGATTGATAACGTCGCCAAGATGCTCGGCCATGCCAACGTCAACATGACACGCCGCTATGCGAAGGTTCTCGACTCGTCGATCATGCGCGACATGGAGGTCGTCGCCGAAAATATGGCTTTGTAGCCCGATGTCGGACATGCGAGGTCTGAAAAGGACACCCGGCACCTTTTCCGGAATTCCGCCCTATTTTGCGGGCGGGTTCCGGGAATCGGAGCCCCTGCAAACTAAAAAAGGTGTACCATGGAATGCAAACTGATTGAGGCGGCCGCCTTCGAGGAGCTGAAGGCGATCGTCAACCGGATTCAAATCCGGACAACCCACCTGGCCACGAAGACCATGCCCCGCAAACCCGGAGGCTGGCTGACCCAGGAGGAGGTATGCGGCATGCTGCGCGTCTCGAAACGGGTGCTGCAATACTACCGGCGGCAGCGGAAGATCCCCTACTCGATGATCGGCAACAAGGTCTATTTCCGAGAGAGCGACATCCAACGCATCCTCGATGCCAATCTGGTCAAATCCCGGGCATGATGGAAGAGTGGATTACGCGGAGATCTCCGGAGTACAGGGAGCTTCAGGAGAAGGCACTGGCGGCGCTCGACCGGATCGAGGCGATGATCGAGACCCTGCCCTCACATCTTAATGCGGAGAGCTACCTCACCAGCGAGGAGGTACGGAACCTCTTCGGGTTGAGCCAACGGTCGCTGCAGACCTACCGCGATGAACGGATTATCCCCTACACGGCCCTCGGCGGGAAGTTTCTCTACCCGATGTCCGAGATTGCGAAGATTCTCGAAAAGAATCTCGTCAAACCGATTCAGCGATAAGACAAGGAGCAACGGGTCGCCCGTTGCTCCTGTTTTTTTAGCCCAACGCCTCCAGCTGTCGGATCTCCTCTTCGGAAAGGAAATCCCGAAGGTATTTCCCGCCGGTATAAAGGTCGCGTTCGACGCCTAGTCCGAAGGGCAGCCGCAGCGATTCCAACTCCGAGAGGAGCAGATAGCCCCACTCCCACTCGAAAATGTGGCAATATCCGTAGAGGCGCCAGTCATCGCCTTCGCGTTCGGCCTCGGTGATAAGCCATGTCCCGCTGCCGCAGGGGTTGAAGTATTTGACAAGGACTTCGGCATTAAGTCCTTTTCCGTCCTGAGACCCGATGGGATGGGCCTCAAATTGGGAGATGATCTCCTCGGTCAACAGTTTCATAATGGTAAGATTTTAGAAACTGCCCGGAACGCCCGGACAGCAAAAGAGACAAAGCCACCCTGCGCAAACGAGGACAAGAGCAGTTCTCTTGGCATCTTTGCACAAGGTGGCTATCTTGCTGGGCCGGGCGGCGGTGACGAGGTTTATCCGAGAAAATTATTTCGTATATTTGTAGATATCAGCAATGAGCGAACAGATATGAACAGAATCATATTGATTGGAAACGGATTTGATTTGGCGCATAATCTTCCTACGAGTTACAGGAACTTTATAAATCACTATTGGGAGCAATGGGGGCAATGGTTACAAGGAGCATATCTAGGCGATAAACTCTCGGATGAGTTATGCTCAATTTCACAAAAAGGAGAATCGCAACCGTGGTATTGGATTTTTCCTTCACGACATTTTCCATCTGGGACAAAAATTTCTCCAACTGATGTCATGAAAACCGTCCGTGCAAATCCAGACAGATTTCTCATTGAGACAACACCGTTTTTCCAGCATATAAATAAATCCTTCGAAACCAAAAACTGGGTAGACATAGAGGGAGAATATTATTTTTGGCTGAAACGGATTTTTAGAGAAGGCGATTGTGGATATGACGGAGCCAAATCACTTAACAAGGAATTGGATGAAATAAAAAAGCTCTTAATCGAATATTTGGATGGTATCCAGAAAGACCAGATAAAGCCGGACTTGGTAAAAGAGTGTATCCAAAAGGCCATCTATGAGCCCTTTGCGGCTCGAGACATGTCTGTAGAGAGCATTGTGGCTTTCAGAGAGTTCATCATTCAGCGATTTGAAAGTGTTCGAAACAATATAGACAACGGTGATTCCCTATTGCGGAAATATAATAAGGAGCCTCTAGATTATCGCTCCGACATAGAGATGGAGATTAAAAAATTTCCATTAGACCATATTAATGATGTCCTTGCCGGAGCAGATGGTATACCGGATTATTTCCTGCTTCCGGACCAGATTCTGCTGCTGAATTTCAACTATACAACAACAGCAGATATGTATCTTTACAAGAATTCGGGCTTCGAGGTAAATCACATCCATGGGAAACTGGGAGACGATTTGAACCATATTATTTTCGGTTATGGGGATGAAATAGACGATGACTACAAGACAATCTCAAAACTGAACGACAACGATTATCTGACGAACATCAAATCCATACGCTATCTCGAGACAGACAAATATCGCCAACTGCTCCGATTCATCAATTCGGATTACTACCAGATTTACATCATGGGGCACTCCTGCGGCAATTCGGACCGCACCTTGTTGAACACGTTGTTCGAGCATCCGAAATGTGTTTCCATCAAGCCGTTTTACCGCCTGTGGCAGGATGAACACGGAGAATGGCGGGACAACTACATAGAGATAATACAGAACATCTCACGCAATTTCAATTCCATGCAGGCCATGCGCGACCGGGTGGTCAACAAGGAATTTTGCCGACCTCTCGTACCCAAGAACAATTAAAAACAAAGGCTGCGATTGAGTTCGCAGCCTTTGTTTATTCCAGGGGTTCCCACTCCGGGAGTTGGATAGTATCCCGGATTTCGGGACAACGGATGATTTCGACCGTCGTATCCTCATAGACGTTGCAGGCCGTGAAGAGCGAGACGAAGATCGCGCCCCAGGCGACGGCCAGAAGAACGTAGGTCAGAATGGCTATTATGCGTTTGCGTTTCATCGTTTTTACTCTTTCAAAAGTTCAGAAATTTCGGGATCCAGATTTCCCCGATACTCCATGCGCTCATCCCGGCGACAGGCTTCGAGGAAGTGCTCACGTCCCTCGGCCTTGCGCCCCAGCCGCGAGCAGGCTATGGCCCGCAGGTACTCCGTCACGGCATCCGTCGGCATCGTCGAGAGCAGTTCCAGCGCCCGCTCGTTGTGGTCCATCGAGAGGTGCGCCACCACCGTATTGCGGTCGTTGTAGTCGTTGAGAATATAGAGCGCTCGGGCATACTGACGCCTTTGCAGCAACTCTACACCCCGGGCATAGGTCGTGTCGAGTTCCGTGGTGTGGATCGTATCCTTGACCATCCCCTTGCGGCGAAGATTATAGCGGAAGTCCACAGAGCGGAGCTGCGGGTAGATCACCTCCTTCAGGTAGGCGTACTCCCGGGGAAAGCGCTCGCGCAGCAGCCGCTCGCGCCGGTCCGGATTTCGCTCCGCAGAGAGGAGCTCCAGCATCGCCTCGCGGTTCGTCAGCGCCGGGTCCGTGCGGATGCGGTTCATCAACTCGGGCCATGCCTCGGCAACCCACCGCACGGTCAGCAGCGTGTCGATACCCCGGCCATAGTGACGCACCAGGTAGCGTTTCAATGCCTCGGCACGCCCCCGCGAAAGGCGCTCGTTGAAGGCGTAGCGCCCCTCCGGCGAGGAGGCGGCCGTGAGGGTGATTGTATCGACGTAGAACTCCTCCTGCTCGATGATCCGGCGCATCAAACCGGAGATCTTCTCCAGCTCGCGGCCGTTGTCGCTCAGCGTATCCACCACGCGGGTGTCGCCCACAAAGAAACGGATGTAGTTGCGGTCGCGGACCGTGACGTACTTGTCGATCACGCGGATGCGGTAGCGCGGCAGCGTATCGACAAAGGAGAGCATCGACGAGACGAGGTAAGCCAGCGTATCCGAGGGCGGCAGCCGGTAGGCGCTGTCATCCACAGCCTGCACCTTCCCCGTGAGCGTGATGAGCATCTTCTTCGAGGTCTCGTCCGTCGGTACCTCCTGCGAGTAGTAGTAAGTGATCGTGCTGCGGCTCTCAACCAGTGAATCGAGCCGGGCATCCTCCGGGTAGGGAAACTTCACGAAGCGCTGGAAGGCCGCCTCCCGCCCCAGTGTATCGGGCCGGAAGCGCCGCACATAGGTCTCATACTGCCAGTAGTCGCGCTCCTGCAACAGCGAGAAGCGACCCCCGCGGATAACGAGATCCTCCAGCGGAACGGTTCCGTCGGGCTTGTGCAGCAGGGGCGTAATGACCACGCTGCGGCTGCTACCCAGCAACTGCTTCGGAAGCGTAACCACGAAGTCGAGGTGCACCCGTCCGTTGCGTTCGGGAACCGAGCGGACCTTCGCCACGACCGTCACCTGCTCGATCTGCAGCGACATGACCCGCTCGCCGTCGGGCAGCGTATCGACCGGAGCCAGAAAGAAGGTGTTGCTGTCGCGCTGGAGTCGCACAACCTGCGGCCGGTAGTCCTGCTGTTGGGCCTGACGCTCCGCGCGCGTAAGTTGCGAGAGGTGCGCCGCGGCGCGCTGACGCTCCAGACGTGTGGCCACCGAGCAGCCCGTCGCGGCACACATCGCGGCGGCAAGCATGCCGCCCAGAATCATTCGTTGTGCTTTCATGGCTAAAACAGATAGGCGAACGATAGCTCCAGGCGGGAAGGGGCCAAGGTCCAGCGTCGCGAGTGATAGATATATTCGTCGTCCCAGTCCGAGACCGTAGGGTCACGCCTCGTGTCCTTCGTATGGAAGAGCCCAAGGCCTCCCTCTACGGCCACGCTCCACCGTTTGGAGAGCATCCACGAATAGCCGCAGGAGAAACCCACGCCCCACGCCCGGCCGTCGTAGCGGCGCGTGCGGCGGCCGACGAGGTAGTTGACATGCAAGAGCTGTGCACCCACAAAGGGGCCGACCTGTGTTTCGTAGAACCAGTAGCGGGCGCCGAGCTGCGCCGCACGAAACGAGGTGGCAAGATCCTCCGTGCGCAGGGGGTTCCAGAACAGCGCTCCCTCCAGCGACCAGCGGTCCGTCAGGGCCACCTCTGCGCCAAGGCTCAGCGTCGCCGAACAGGCCGCCAAGGCATTGGCCCGCACGGCGAAAATCTGTGCCGCAGCCTTGTGGGGCGAACCCCACAAGGCCATAAGCAGCACCGTCAGAAGCGGTATGATTTGTCGTCGTTTCATCGTCTCGATCTTTTTTATTCGCGGACACAACGCACCGGATTGGCTGCATAGCGGTAATAGTCCGTCGTGCCCATACTCGATGAAAAGAAGAGCGACGTGCAGGCCCGTTCGCTATATACGGATGTACCACTTTCCCAGCGATAGTAATATGGAACATTGGTATACAACCGACCGATCTGTCCATTACTCATAAAGTATCCTTCGGAAAGAGTACCACCCATCGGGATCTGCGTCGTGCGGCCGGAGTTGTATTGAATCGTCACGTAATTAGGCTGGAATCGACCTACATATTGAATTCCCTTGAGATCCTGGGGACTGGGTGTTTTCCATCCAGGCGGACAGGGATCATAGATCGACTTGGTACTTGTTGCTGTGACCGTATTACTGCTTGTCGTCGGATTCCCCCACAGGTTTGGCCTCGGATCATACAACCAGTCCGAGATCGTTGTGCGATCGTCCCAGTCAGAATAGAATGCCCCATTCATATAGGTGGTCGGATGGGCTGTAGCCCATGATATGCTCATCATGGATTCGGGATCCGAACTTGTATCGGGATAGCTTTCTCCATACTCATATCCCGATGCATAAACCGCATCGGCAAACTTGCGGGTATCTTGATTATTGGCCGGGTAGATAAACGGGTCTTTGCGCCCCCATTGATAATACATACCACGCGATGAGGGCTGTGTACAATCCGCGGTCAACGCTCCGAGATTCCGGTCCATGAAAGTTTTCCCCGAGAAATAAGTCTGACCCGAGCTCTCAATATCATAATCTACGGACCAGATATGCCACGACCAGATACAATCGCCACGGCTGTCAAGCAGTCCAATGACAGCATTTCCGCGCTTGGATCCCGTGGTAAAGGTGATTCGTCCGTCGGCAAAAGAGACATCCGAGATGATTGCATTGCGTTCGATTCCGGTTTCCCAGATCAGAATGGCGGAGGTCCCGTTCAGGCGCTGCGGACGGATGTTCGTCGTCGTTTTCCCGTTGCCCTGCACCGTCGCATCGAACGAATAGAACGTGCGCAGCTTCGGGGCGATATAGCAGTTGGCCGTGCCGTTGCCGTCCAGCGGCGTAGCCGTCGATTTGAACCGCGCGTAGAGTTCCGTGCGGGTCTGCTGCGGACGGAACGCATAGGTCGCCGAGGTGGAGAGGCGTTGCGTATAACCGCTGTCCGAGTACCACCCCTCGAACACATACCCCGCACCGGCACGTGCCGTCAGGCTGCAGCCCTGCTCGTAGCACAGCGCCACGCTCCGAAGACTACTGCCCGAGCCGGTCTCGCCACTCCACAAGGCGCCCGAGGCCGAGATCGTACCGCCGGCCGAAGGTTTGACGTAGACAACATTGGCCATCCGATGCTCGAAGTCGTAGGTCCCGCAGACCCCGTAGGGATCCCGCAGCGTTATGCGGTAGGCAAAGCGGGAGTTCGCCGAGGTGTAAACCGTCGGGTTGTACTGCACGCCGAAAAGATTGTCGCCGTTGGGCGAATAGACCCGGAACTCGGAGCCCGACTCACCGTGGAAGTCATCGAAATGAACCTTCGAACTGTCACCCGCCGTTATCGAGATCTTCCCGTTCAGCGGCAGCTCCTCATCGTTGTTCTCCACGTCGATATGCAGCAGCGTCGTTCCCTCGTAGATGCAGTAGTCGCCAAAGCGGTAGTCATCGAAGTTGTCCCACACCTGAATCGAGTAGGAGTAGACGCGCGTGTCGATCTCATTGTCGCCCAGAATCGCGATGCGGAAGGTATAGTGGACATTGGCCCGCACGTTGAAGTCCGAGGTGTTGTTGCCGCCCAGGTAGACCGTATAGAGGAGATTCCGGCTGCCGTTCACGGCGCGGATCAGCAGGTACGAAGCGTGCTCCGGAGCATGCTCGGGGCTCTTCTGCCGCTGGTCCGTGATCGACGGAACGGTGCCCTGCAGATTCGGAAGCAGATAGCAGGCTCCCGAGACCGTCGTTCCCGAGAGCGTTGTCTCGGAGCTGTCCGTATAGTCGGCCGGATCGGACGACGGGGCTGCCTCCGGATCAAAGAGCGCCGCCGTGCGCGGAAGTGAGATCAGCTGCACCGAGCGAAGCTCGATATTGGGATCCTTGACGTCGATCTCGTAGGAGACCTTGGCCACGCTCCGCCGAACCTCGATGGTCGAGCAGCTTGCTCCGGCGGCTGTAACGTCAAACTCCTCCTCGGCGGCCATCGGAAGACGTTCGTAAGTTTCGGCGTTTGAGATTCTCAGCTCCTCCTCCGAGGGGTTCCCCCCGAGGTCGCGGCCGAGGTTGGCAGCGATCCGCATCCGATAATGTCCGGGCACGATCTCGAAGCGAAGGGTCGTCGCCTGCTGGTAGCGATGCAGGAGCAGACTGCCTTGGTCGTCATAAAGGTAGAAGTTCAGATCGGCGATCGCATCCTCGTCCGTCGAGCGGGTCTGCTCCTGCATCCCGTCGGGACGGACGGCGATCTCGACCGCCACACCGCGAGGCGCCACGGCCTCCTCGGTCAGGCTCTCCCGACATCCGGTCAACGTCACAAGGAGGACCGACAGCAGGAGCACCAGTTGCTGGATTCGTTTCATAACAGTTCGTGTTTGAAAGGTGAGAAAAAGGGTCCCGTCCGACCCCTCGGGGCAAGGCGGGACCCGCGATACAAGGATTAGGCGCCCAGGTCAACCGACTGCGTGACGGGAGTCTCCCAGTCGGCAACCGTTACCGACACCTGGCAATCCTGCCCCACAAGGCCCGTAATATTGGCGGCGACCCGGTAGTAGCCGTTGCGGAGGATCTGACCCGCGGCCTTGCCCATCAGTTCGACCGAATAGGTCACCTCCGAACGGTCATCGCTCGTCGAGCTGCTGCCGTCGCCATCGTAGGTTGCGTTGATCTCCAGCAGCACGCGGCTTCCGGCATCGAGCGTCCCCGTTTCATAGAGGTAGAAGAGGTTGTTGTACTTCGACGAGGCCGTCCCCGGGGTCTGGGTATGCGTGTAGGTCATGGCTCCCGTCGAGGGCTCGCCGGCTACGACGAGCGACTGCGACGCGGCGCGTGAGAGCTTCACCGAGTTGATCGTGATCGAACCGGGATACTTCTCCGAGAACTCCGGGGCAATCGAGGTCTGCAGGGCAACCTTCGCCACCGTGCGTTTCAGCGAGATGCCCACCTGCGTCGAGGTGTTCACCGCACCGACGGTCTTGGTCGTCGAGCCCGACATCACGAAGCCGCCCGAGCGCAGCGCCTTGGTCGAGACATCCGCGAAGGCACCGTTATAGTCTCCGGCCGACTGCTCCACAAGAGCCGTGAGTGCCGACTGGGTCTTGGCCGACGAGGCGTCGTAGTTCGCAACGGCATAGAACGAGCATTCGGTTCCCGCCGCAGACTTCGGAAGCGAGAAGGTCGCCGATTTCGAGGCGAGTTCCGAGACCGTAAAATCGCGGCGCAGGATCAGATCGCCCGAGGTGTTGAACGTGAAGACCGAGAGCGACGAGAGGGTCTTCTCCCACGCCTCGGCTGTGGCCGTGGCATCGAAGAAGGCACGGGTCTGCGTATCATCCCCCGAAGAGAGGGTGATCGTTACCGAGGCACCATCGGGGCGTGCCTCCGGAGCGGGGTTCATCATTTCGGTTTCCTTGTTGCACGAGGCAAACAGCGCAGCGGCGAGAGCCGCCATCGCAAAAATTCGGTTTTTCATGGTTGTCAGATTTGAAAGGTGATTGAAAGATGGTTATTTGAAGCGTTTCGCGAGAGGTGACGGGCGTTCGGGACTCTGGTAGCCCGGCACACCGTTTTCGTCGATCCACCGGCGGATGGCCCGTCGGAGACGCTCTTTGAGCAGCCGGAACTCGGGACGCTGGGCAAAGTCGTCGCCCAATGGGGTACGCTCGAAGATCGGCGAACAGATCCGGGTCAACTTCAGCGCCACCGTCTGACGCTGGCTTTGGGGAATGGCCGGGTAGTCGGTCTCGAGGATCAGATGGACCGTATCGTAGGGCGAGAAGAGCAGCCCGCGGAACAGGATCCGGTCGGCAACACGGATCGCCTGGTCGACCGGGACACCGGCTTCAAGGCTTTGGCTGTAACCCTCGAATGCCAACCGGCTGCGCCGCTCGATCATCCGTCGGTAACGGGGCTGCGAAGGGTGCCGCTCCTCGAGAAACTGCCGGAGGCGCTCGCTGAACCACGTTTGATCGGGTCGTTCCATCGTCGTGCGGCATTAGCGTTTCCGACCCCGGCTCGGCGTCTCGGGCGTCGGTTCCTGCTTCGAAGGCTGCTTCTGCTCCGACTGTTTTGTCTGGGAGGCCTGCTGCTCCTGGCGGCGCAGGTTCGTGAAGTCGTAGTCCACACCGTTGGTCCGGGGGTTGAGCCGGATGATGCACGAGAGCGGCTTGCCGTTGCGTCCGAGAATCGGGCGGGCCTTCTCCTTCGAGCAGTCGAGCCCTTCGGGGCTCTTCACGGCGGCAAGCTGCCGTTCGTCCAGCTGCTTTGAAAGCGACTCGGGAATGTAGGGCTTGCTGTAACGGTAGTCCGTCATCCGGTATTCGCGCGTCAGGGCATCGAAGCCAACCTTCCCCGAATAGGTGATGTCGCCGTTGCGCATCGTGCACCCCTCGACCTGCACACGGCTTCCCGAGGCGAGGTTCTCCTGCTGGGCCTCGGTTAGCCGTACGCCGTTGAAGAAGCGCAGCTCAGGGACTTCGCGCCGGGGGACCGTCACGAAGCGGTTGGTCGCCGGGTTCAGTGTTACATAGCACCACTCCTTTTCGCCCGTATGCGGGTTAGGCATCTCGTAGAGTCGGTCCGGGGTCTTCCCCGACAGCATCTGCTCCTTGTCGCTGGCCGTAAACATCATCCGGAACTCCTCGCGTTCGAACTCCGGACGGGCCAGGGCACTTTCGAGCCCGACCTGCACGTCGCCGTTCTGGTCGCGGAAGGGGCGCAGGGCAAACTCTCCGGCTACGGACAGGTCGCCGACCTTCAGACTGATGTTGTGGAGCTCCGTCGTCGGAAGTCCCAGCTTCATCGCCTCCAGCTCCTTCGGCGTAACGACAACGCCCATCTCCTTCAGCTCCTGCAGGTGCAGGTCCTGCGTGTCGAACTTGACCCGTTCGAGCTGGTACGAGGTGACTCGGAGGTCGTTCAACGCCTTCAATCCCTCCGGGTCCTTCGGGTTGTCGGCCAGCCGTAGCAGCGACTGCGCCACCTCGCTGGCCTTGTCCGCCGCGACCTTCAGGAAATGGAACGGCCGGGCATTCTCCTGTGAGAGGAAACCCTTGATGAAGGCGCCCACGGCCGAACTGTTCCGCAGGTCGAAGAAGGCCGGCTTGTTGGCAGTGAGCGGTGAGGTGGTGATGGCCTTGTACTGTCGGCCCTCCTGCTTGAGTTCCGAGACGGCCTCTACGGCGCCGTTCTGTTCGTTGTAGAGCAGCAGCGTCTCCTTGTAGGAGGGATCGGCCTGCTCCGGGGCCTGGTTGATCGGTTGATTCAGATTTTCTTCGGGCATAATGCAACTGTTTTAAGTGAAACAAAAGGTTGATGCCGCGAATATAAAGAACTGAATGTCCGTCGCTTTCAATCGTCCTGCGCAGGCCGTACATGACCGTCAAAAGAGAAGAAGGAGCAAAAAATAAGTCCAATCTTCATGATCGGACTTACATAAAGATAGCGGAGGGACTGCTCCGCTATCTTACCATTTTTTTAGGATTTCTTAGTGGCCAACCACTTGCTTAACAGCGTACAGCCTATGCTGATAAGTAGAGCTGCTCAAAAAGGCAATAGTAAACTTGCGCAGATGTTTATGGCAACTTCAACGACTGTTAAGCCTCAATTTTTGATAAATTGTTTTATCATAGATTAAAGGATTAAAGTTAAAAGCACGACAAAAAACTTGTCGTACTATCTTTTTTCGTAGGCCCAGTTGACCTTTCGGTCTGTAAGGCACAACAAATATATTACTTTTTTTTCGTTGGTAAAAGTTTTGACAATTCCGGATCTGCCTCTATCCTCATTATTTCTGTCTTTACAATTTGTTCCACATCAGATTTGATGCTGTAGTAGTTCTCGCGGATAATCTCCTCCATGCGGTCCGTGCCCTCCTCGTCGAGGAATGAGGAGATCTGCGGGATGGGAACGAAGCGCCGCTCCTCGGCCTGAATTGCTGCGCTATCCAGTTCGATGCGGGCATGGAAAATCTTCTGTGGCAGGGGTTGGTCCACGTTGTCGGCCACCGAACCGACGAACATCCCCTGCGTGAGGTTCGAGATCTTCGACGGCGGAATCAGCGCGTCGAGTTGCGTGTTGGTCGAATGGGTGATGTTCTCGTTTGAGACGGACTGCGACTCGCGCAACTGGACGATCTTGCCGAAGCGGTCGGAGAGCGTGCGGGCCGTATCGCCCACCACCTGTCCCGAGAAGATGTTGCCCACGGTGTTGAAGATCACCTTCGCCTCCTTGTCGCCATAGTCGCGTTCCAACTGCGAGAAGTCCTGAAAGCCCAGGCAGACAGCCACGCGGTTCGAACGGGCCGTGGCGATGAGGTTGTCCAGCCCCCGGAAGTAGATCGTCGGAAGTTCGTCGATGATGATCGAGGATTTCAGCCGACCCTTCTTGTTGATGAGCCGCACGATGCGCGAATTGTAGAGCCCCAGGGCTGCCGAATAGATATTCTGCCGG
>OCHL01000053.1_pt1 | contig 137714 bp, 116 predicted proteins | sample 1538421 | NCBI WGS metagenome assembly OCHL01 (sample SAMN04571690, study PRJEB22368) | human gut metagenome | biome: human gut; material: stool | host: Homo sapiens | place: Luxembourg | collected 2012-06-01 | reverse complement strand
CCTGACATGTCCGAGGACGATTTGGGAGGTAAGCCCTGGGCCTCCGATGGGGGGCGGTTCCAGCCGAGACTATTCGTCGCCGAAGCTGATGCCCAACGCCTTGGCCTCGCGTACCAGGTCGCTCTGGGGGTCGACAAACTTGAGCTTGCCGGCGACATCCTCGAGCGGCATGTGGCACATCTTGCCGTCGCGCAGAGCAATCATATAGCCAAACTTGCCGCGTAGGCAGCCCAGCGCCGCCTCGACGCCGCACTGGGTCGCAAAGATGCGGTCCTGGGCGTCGGGCTGACCGCCGCGCTGCGTATGGCCGGGGATGGCGACGCGGGTCTCGCGACCGGTCTTGGCCTCGATCTCCTTGGCGATGTCGTAGACAATCGACGGGCTCGTGCGCTCGGCGAGCTTCTTCTTGTACTCCTTCTTGGACAGCGCCGCGTCCTCCTTGGAGATAGCGCCCTCGGCGACGGCCACGATGGTAAAGCGGCTGCCGGTCTCCATGCGATGCTCGATGGTCTTGATGACGTTATCCATGTCGTAGGGGATTTCGGGAATCAAGATGACATCCGCGCCGCCCGCGACGCCGGCATACAGCGGGATCCAGCCAACCTTGTGGCCCATGATCTCGATAACAAACACGCGGCCGTGACTCGAAGCGGTGGTGTGGATGTCGTCGATGCACTTGGTGGCGACGTCGATGGCGCTCGTAAAGCCAAACGTCAGCTCGGTGCCCCAGGTGTCGTTATCGATGGTCTTGGGCAGGGCAATAACGTTGAGGCCTTCTTCGCGCAGACGGTTGGCGGTCTTGGTGGAGCCGTTGCCGCCCAGCATAAACAGGCAGTCGAGCTGCAGCTTGTGATAGGTGTGGACCATCGCGGGCACCTTCTCGACGCCATCGGCCTCGGGAACATCCAGGCGCTTGAACGGCGTACGGCTCGTGCCCAGGATGGTGCCGCCGCGGGTGAGGATGCCACTAAAATCGGCGGGCGTCATGACGCGGAATCTGCTGTAGATAAGGCCCTGGTAGCCGTCCTCAAAACCATAGATCTCGATAGGTTCTTCGCTATTGGTCATAAGCGTTTTGACGATGCCGCGCATGGTGGCGTTGAGTGCCTGGCAGTCGCCGCCACTGGTAAGAAGACCGATCCTAAGCATGATGAATCCTTCCGGGCAAGTTATAACATGCGCATAAGTTTACCCCCGCACACTGTTGATACGGGGGTAAAACGTGTTAGCTCAAGCGTATGGAAATGTAAACAACGTCAGGCGAGCGTAAGGTCGACGGGCCTGGCTCCTTACAGTGCGAAGGCGTCGGCGTCGCCCCAGTGGCGGCGCAGCGTAATAGCGGCGGCGGGTTCGGTATTGTCAAAGACGACCGACCATTGCGTATTGCTGGTGATGTCTTCCGGATTGGGTTCTTGCGCTGCGGCGCGCAGGGCTTCCCAGACAATCGTTTCGTCCTGGGCACCGACATGGGCGTCAAGGACATCGGCGATCGCGACGGCGCGCTCTTTACCATGGCCCAGCTCGCCATTCTTTTGGTTGGGCAGCACTTCGTTGCCATAGCAGGCGTAGAAGTTCGTAACCTGGCGTACAGGAGTCGCTTTGAAAGCGCGGTCCGGATCGTGCGGATCCCACTCTGCTACGCGCGCGTCACCGGCGGCGTCGTTGATAAAGAAGTGGTAATCGCGTCCTGCCATGGCGTGCATGTCGTAGGCGGAAAGCAGGTCGACAGCTTCTTGCGTGGTGGCGGCGCGGTCGAGCACCAGACGGATGGCGAGCGAGGTGTTGATGACGGGCCGTTGCGTGTCCTGGTCACAGGGCTTGGAATCCAGGGTGAGTACGGCAATGGACACGCCGCATTCGTTAACACCGTCGAGCTGGGCAAACGGGCCCATCAACGCCGCGGCGCGTCCGGCGACGGAGTCAAGCGGAGTGTTGGCGCCCAGGTTGTTAAGGGCGGCAAGCCCGATGGAAGCATAGCCGCCGCGTGGGTGATTGCGCACCAGCAGCGCCGAGGTGTCGTCCTTAAAGTCGTAATTGCGACCGGTGCGCACGCGGCCTTCGGCATCTACGGCGACAAAAGCGCTGCAGGCAAACTGGGGCGCCTGGACATGTGCCGGCACACCGGGCAGCACCTGCGCCACCACGGCATCGATGTAGGCCTGGTCGTCGCGCACGCCAGCGGCGATGATGCGATCGAGATCGTAGTCGTAGGCGATGTCGATTGCGTACAGGTCATAGCCATCCGCGTAGCCGGTCAAGCGTTTGAGTGACGCGGCGGACTTGATTTGCTTGTGATAAACGATACCGGTGGCAGCGGCAAGGCCGACGGCGACTCCCGCGACACCGCAGGTGATGGCAATGTTACGTGGCTTCATGACTACTCCTCTCGTCCTGTTAGCGCAATTGTCGCAAAAGGAGCGCGGGCATGATGGCTCAACTTGGTGAGCGGCGCGGAATTAAGCACGGAATGAAGAGTGCGGCGCTGGCGTGGCGGGGTATGCTGGAGGGGACCATCAACCCAGCGAAAGGGGAGAGCATGACGGATCAGGAAACGCCCGAGCGCGCGCACGTGACGGCCGACGATATCGAGGCCGCCAACGACCTTATCGACTTTATCGAGGCATGCCCCAGCATGTTCCATACGGCGGCGACCATTATGGCCGAGCTCGACGAGGCGGGCTTTACCTACCTGCCCGAGAACGCGGCATGGGACATCGAGCCGGGCGGGCGTTATTACACGCAGCGCAACACCTCGAGCGTCGTTGCCTTTAAGGTGGGCGAGGACCTGGCTGCTACGTGGGGCGGGGACGGCGTTGCCGGCGACTATCATTTTCAGCTCACGGCGTCGCACAGCGATTCGCCGACGTTTAAGGTCAAGGCTGTGCCCGAGCTCGACGGCGCAGGCGAGACGCTGCGTCTGAACACCGAGGCCTACGGCGGCATGATCGACTACACCTGGTTCGATCGTCCACTGGCGCTCGCGGGCCGCGTGCTGGTGCGCGAGGGCGACCGTATTGAGAGCCGCCTGCTTGCCACCGAGCGCGAGGTTGCCATTATTCCGAGCCTTGCCATCCATATGAACCGTGGCGTTAACGAGAGCTTTGCTCCCAACCGAGCCGTTGACCTGTGCCCGCTCATCAGCGCCGGTGAACTCAAGCAGGGAGATTTTGACGCTCTGATTGCCGATGAGCTGGATGTTGAGCCCGAGCAAATTCTGGGCCGCGATCTGTTCCTGGTCAACCGCCAGGATGCGCGCATTTGGGGCTGGGCCGACGAGTTTATCTCGACGCCCAAGCTCGACGACCTGGCCTGCGCCTATACCTCGCTGCAGGCATTTTTGGGTGCCGAGAATGCGCACGACGTCTCGGTTTTCTGCTGCTTTGATAACGAGGAGGTTGGCTCCGAGACCAAGCAGGGTGCTATGTCGACTTTCTTGGCCGATGCGCTACGCCGCATTAACGGCTCGCTGGGCTTTGACGACGAATCGTATCACCGCGCACTTGCCGCCTCGATGCTCGTGAGCTGCGACAACGCACATGCCGTGCATCCCAATCATGCCGAGAAGTGCGATGCCCGCAATCAGGTTGTGCTCAACGGCGGCATTGTCATTAAGGAAGCCGCCAACCAGCACTACTGCACCGATGCCTTTAGCCGCGCGGTGTTTCAGGCCATCTGTGATGACGCCGACGTACCCACACAGGCCTTCGCCAACAAGAGCGATATGGCCGGCGGCTCCACGCTCGGCAATCTGTCCAATATGCAGGCGAGCATGCATGCCGTGGACGTGGGCCTGCCGCAGCTTGCCATGCACTCAAGCTACGAGACCGGCGGCGTACGCGACGTGATGTACGCCATCCGCGCCCTCACGGCTTTCTACGAGCGCAACCTAACCATCAACGGCGCCGAAAGCGCGGAGCTCTAAATGCGAGCCGAAGAAATGAAGGCCGAGCGCGGGGCTCAGCTTATTGATCGGGGTTTACAGCTGTTCGTCGCCGCTTGCCATGAGTCAGGGGTCGACGTGTCCAAGGCGCGACCAACGAGTGCTGAAGAACTCAAGCGTAACGCCTATTCGGACCGCTATGATGAGGAGACGGACTGGCTCTAATAAGCGAAGTGTCGAAAACGCTAGATGTATGTTTGATATCACTTTGGCGAGAGTGCCGCAGACAGAACTATCGGTATGGCGCAAGCCAACCTGACCCCATTGCACCAAACCTACCAAAAAGGGACAGGTTCATTTTGGCAGGTTTTATCTGGGAAAATGCCGCAATGCCAACAGCTGGACAGAATTGTTATGACACCGCAGGTTGAGCAAACGTCAGCGAGCGATGTCCAGAGCGAACAAGTTGGCATGAAAAAGGCAAGGCATAGACCTTCTGGTCATGCCTTGCCTTTTGAATGGCAAATTGTCGCTCTGGGCGGCGCGCAGCGTCGACCGGTCCGCCGTTCGTTAGAACGGCGGAACAAGATTAGTGCTCAATCCAACAGCGCAGGGTTTCGCCGACTTGCAAGTGACGCAGATTCTCCGCGGCGATGTCGACCACATTATTGAGTGTGGCCTCTAGGTGGAACCAGCCCGAGATATGCGGCGTGATGAGCATGTTGGGCGCATCCCACAGCGGGCTTGTCTCAGGCAGCGGCTCGGGGTCGGTGACGTCGACCGCGGCGCCGGCGAGATGACCCGACTCCAGGGCGGCAACCAAGTCGTCGGCGACCACAAGGCCGCCGCGGCCGCCGTTGGCAAAGAAGGCGCCCGGTTTCATCGCGGCGAAGAACTCGGCGTTCGCCAGGCCGCGGGTCTCAGGTGTGCTGGGCATAAAGGATGCGACGACGTCTGCCTCCGCCAAGCGCTCGGACAGGGCGTCCATGCCGTCCATGTCCTCAAACACAATAGGGTAGACGAGTGGATGGCGCTTGATGCCGCGGACGTGCGCACCCATGTTGCGGCAGAGCGTGGCGAAGTGGCCGCCGATATCGCCCGCGCCCAGCACCAGCACATTGGCGTTTTTGAGCGAGGTGACCGGCCCCAAATCCTCCCAGCGATGCTCGCGCTGCAGGTCCTGGTAGCCGGGCAGGCGCTTCATCATGGAAAGGACCATGGCAAACATGTGCTCGCTCACAGCCTGGCCGTAGGCGCCCACCGAGCAAGACAGTTTGGCGTCGGCCGGCACGGTGCCGGCGGCAAGGTAGTCGTCATAGCCGGCGGTCTGCAATTGCAACAGCTGGAGATGCTCGCATGCTGTGAGCATGTCAGGGTCGATGTTGCCCAAGATCACGTCGGCATCGGCGACCTGCTCGCGCGTGATGGCGTCGGCGCTCGTGTAGATAAAGTCCTCGCCCGGAGCGCTCGACTCAAGAATTGCGCGATGGCGGTCGTTGACGGGCAGCAAAACCAGGATGTTCACAAGCAGTCCTCTCCGCTTGACCTGCCAAAAAGGGACAGGTTTATTTTGGCAGGTTTTATCAGGCAAAACGCTATAAAAACGCCGGGCTACGCGATGGTTAACATATCCATCGCGTAGCCCGGCGCATCCACAGCTACCAGCTCAGCAGCTCGTAGCCGTCCTCGGTCACCACGAGCTGTACCTCGCACTGGGCCGAATCGCTGCCGTCCTTGGTGCGCACGCACCAACCGTCACCCTTGCTAATCTTAATGTCGGGCGCTCCGGCGTTGACCATGGGCTCGATGGTAAAGACCATGCCCGGAGCCATGATGGTGTCCACATCGGGCGCCTCGGTGGTAAAGCCCACAAACGGGTCCTCGTGGAACTCCTTACCGATACCGTGTCCGCCGTACTCGCGCACCACGCTAAAGCCGGCGTCCTCGACCGTCTTTTGCACGGCCTCGGCCATCACGGACAGCGGCAGCCATGGCTTGACGGCCGCCAGACCCGCCTCTACGCTGGCGCGGGTGACGTCGACCAGGCGCTGGCGCTCGGCCGAGACCTCGCCGATGCAGAACATACGGCTCGAATCACTAAAGTAACCGTCCAGGATCGTGGAGCAGTCCACGTTGATGATGTCGCCCTCGTGCAGCACATCCGCATCGCAGGGGATACCGTGGCAGACGACGTCGTTGATCGAGGTGCACACGCTTTTGGGGTAGCCCTCGTAGTTGAGGTCGGCCGGCGTGCCACCGTGCTCGACGGTGTAGTCGTAGATCATCTGGTCGATCTGGTTGGTGGTCATGCCCGCGGCGATGTGCTCGCCTACGTAATCGAGCACGCCCACGTTGATGGCGGCCGAGCGCTTGATGCCCTCGATATCGGCGGGCGTCTTGTAGAGCGTGCGGGGCAGAACCTCCCAGCCCTCTTCCCACAAGCGCTCGAGGCGCTCATCAAAGGCGCTGTGGCATTTCTTGTATTTCTTGCCGCTGCCGCACCAGCAAGCGTCGTTGCGGCCGGGCACGGGTCCTTTGTCATACATGGCTAACTTCCTTTCATCCGCAGCTAGTATAGCCCACTCACGCGTCCATAAAAGTTGCGGTGATATAGTTCCGATTTAAGCGGTTTAACAGCATAAATAGGAACTATATCACCGCAACTGATGGAGCGGGATGGCGGACACTGGCTGCTGCGTGGTTTTGCTAGTAGCTCACCTGGCAAGGGATGCCGAGGACGCGCACGCGCGCAGCAATGGCGTCGAGCACCTCGGGCGCCGCTTTGGCAAGGCCGGCGACCGGTGTCTCGCGCGCTACCGTGTAGATGGTTGCTTCTTGTGGGCGAATGCGCTCAAGCGCCGCGAGCCAGGGGGCAACGTACTCCTCGCCGGTGTTGTCGATGAGCTTGCCCTGATACTCGCCGGTCAAAAAGATCGTCTGGATAATGACATGACCGTCAAAGCTTGCGAACGTCTCAATCTGGTGCTCGACGTCGTAGGGGCCAACAGGCTGGTCGAGCAGCTGGATAAATGCCGGGTCGACCGTATCGAGCTTAAGAATGTTGTCGTCGACCATCATGAGCGCGTCGTGCACCTCGGGGCGGTCGGCGCGCGTGCCGTTGGAAAGCACGGCAATCTTGGTGTTCGGGGCAAGCTGGTCGCGAAGCGCGACGGCGCCGGCGATAGCCTGCGGAAACTCCGGTGCGGCGGTGGGCTCGCCGTTGCCGGCAAACGTGATCACATCGGGGAGCTCGCCCTCAGCTGCCATCTCGCGCAGCTTTGCTTCGAGCGCGTCGAGTACTACGGCAGCTGTGTTGTACGGCTCATGGCAGGGGCGTTCGGCGTTAAGACCGTTCTCACAGTAGATGCAGTCGAACGTGCAGATCTTGCCGCTCGCCGGCATCATGTTGACACCGAGCGAAAGGCCCAGGCGACGGCTGCGAACGGGCCCAAAGATGGGGCTGGCATTCAAAAACGTAGACATAGGCATATGCTCCTCAAGACAATTGTGCCTAAGCATAGCATCGGCTCCAAAGCAAGGTGCGGGCTCTTGCTTTACAAGTTTCGTTTTTTCACGTCGCTCATTATGCCGTGCCATGAAAAGCCTCGGGTCGGGTACAGTTAATCTGTTAACAAGGCGTAAGGCAATACGGGTCCATCCAACCGTACTGACGTGCAACTGGATGGGCGTTGATGATGGGGGCACAACATGGATTTTACGGTCGAGAATGCGGGCACCACGATTGCCTGTCGCGAATATGCCGGCCCGGATGTGTCGCCTGATGCTCCTGCCTTGGTGTGCGTGCACGGCGCTTGTGTCGACGGCACATTTTTCGACGGTATCGCTTGTGAGCTCAGCCGCAACTACCGCGTAATTGCCTACGACCGCCGCGGCTGCGGTGGTAGCAGCGATGCGGCAGACGGCAGCTATGATCTTGCCGCTCAGGCCGCCGACCTGCAAGCCGTGATCGAACACGTTGGCGCTCCGGCAAATGTGCTTGCGCATAGCGCCGGTACGTTGGTGGCGCTGGAGCTTCTTCGCACCGAACCCCATCTCGTCGCCCGTGCGATTCTGCATGAGCCGGCTGTGTCGGCCGAAGGCGTCGGTATGGGCGCAGCTCCGGTTTTGCTCGATATGATTGCGGCTGGAAAGGTTTCAAGGGCGCTCCGGCTTTTCTTGGGAGCCCTCGGCGACCTGGACCCCGAGGCTCCCGGGACGACCGAAGCGGAAGCCAAACATGCCCTGCGCAATGGTCGTTGCTTTATGGCCAATGAATACGGAACAAATATGACATATGCTCCCGACTGGGAGCGCGCCCGCACGTCAAAGGCAGTGTCGGCCGTGTTTTTGGGTGAGCTTTCGGTCGATACGCCCCGCGAGGCTGGCACGCGAGCGGCTGCCGAATATCTCGATTGCCCCCTTGTGACGATCCCGGGCGCGCATAACGGTCTGCGCGATCGCCCCGTTACGGCGGCAAACGCCGTTCGCGATGTCTTGGAGCGTTAGCACGCTCGATGACCTGCGGGGAGGGGGGCTGTTAGCGTTTCGTCATTGTTAACGAATGCGCCCATAACCACGCGTCCGCGACTCCATTACCGCCGTTTGCCAGGTCATAAAAATGTAACGATAATCGCGCGTTTGCCTTCAGCTGTTAGATGTTACCCTTGTACCAATTGATATGCACCGTTGCCGTGCGTAACGATAGGAAGGGCCCCATATGCTCAATAATCACGAGGTCAATCTAACCGACGAGGAGGCTGCCGCCGAGGTCGCCCGCGTCGCGAAGACCTACCCCGTGGTGCGTTTGCTGTCGGCCGATCAGATTAAGAGCGAGCCTAACTGCCTGCTTGCCGGCGATCGCTGCCCTTGTCTGCGTCAGTCGAGTCTTGAGGCCTTGGCAGATTCGGGTGAGGTGTCGGAGCAGCTGCTCAACGATGGCGTTGAGTACCGCGCCCGTCTGCGTCCTCTAAAGGTCGAGGGCGAGCCTCACGTCCTGCTAATGGTGCGTCCGATTGATGAGCAAGAGGCTGCAGAAGAGGACCTCGTCTACACCGACGTGCTGACGAGTGTGCGCAATCGCCGATATTACGAGGAAAAGCTCCGTAGTGCCCGCATGAATGCCGGCGTTGCGGTGATCGACCTTGATGATTTTAGGGTCTTCAACGATACGTGTGGCCGTCATGCCGGCGACCTCGCGCTCGGTGCTGTGGCGACGGCCATACGCAGCGGAATTCGTTCGACTGACGAGCTCGTACGCTATGGCTGCGACAAGTTTGTGGTTGTCATGCCCGATATTCCCTCCGATGACTTTACCCGTCGCCTGCATCAGGTATGCGATGCCGTTCATTCCACGGTTATTCCGGGCCATGAGTACGTGAGCTTGACGGCATGTGTTGGTGGCGCTCGCATTCATGGCGAGACGGTCGACGAGGGCGTTGGCCGCGCTGTCCAGTTACTGAGCCGCGCTAAGGCAAAAGCCGGTACGGTCGTGACCGATTCCGATTCCATCGAGGCCTTCCAAAGCGAAAAGCCTTTGGTGCTTATTATCGATGACTCCGAGATGAACCGAGCCATTCTCAACGAGATGCTCAAGGACGAGTATTGCATCCTCGAGGCCGATAACGGTCGCACGGCGCTCGACATGGTCGACCGCTATGGCGATAAGTTGTCGCTCGTGCTGCTGGATATTGTGATGCCGGGCATAAGCGGCGTTGAGGTGCTGGCCGATCTGTCGCGCCGATCGGGTATCGACAATCTGCCTGTCATCATGATCTCGAGCGAAGATTCCGATGATATGGTTCTGCGCGCGTACGAGCTGGGCGCCTCGGACTATATCAGCCGTCCATTTGACTCCCGTGTCGTACGCCGCCGTGTAAGCAACACCATCCGCCTATACGCCAGACAGCGCCGCCTGACGAGCCTGCTGTCCCAGCAGTACAACGAGCGTGTCAAGAACAGTCGCATGCTCATCGACATCATGGCCGGCGTCATGGAGCTTCGCAATGGCGAGAGCGGCAGGCACGTTACGAATATCGAAAAGCTGACCGAGCTGCTGCTTGACTGTCTGGTCCAGCGTAGCGACACCATCTCCCTCGACAATGAGGAGCGCTCCACGATTGCCTTGGCTTCGGCGCTGCACGATATCGGTAAGATGTCGATTGACGATGCGATCCTCAACAAGCCCGGACGCCTTACGCCCGAGGAGTTCGAGATTATGAAGACGCATACCACGATCGGTGCCGACATGTTGCTTGAGCTGGGCCGTCATCACGTCGGCAATGCGCTTATGGAATATGCGTACCAGATTGCGCGTTGGCATCACGAGCGCTGGGACGGCAGGGGTTATCCCGATGGCCTTAAGGGCGACGAAATTCCCATTGCCGCACAGGTGGTCTCGGTGGCCGACGTGTACGATGCTCTGACGAGCGTGCGCGTGTACAAGGACGCTATCCCGCACAAGGAGGCGATCCAGATGATCCTGGACGGTAAGTGCGGCACCTTTAACCCGCTGTTGCTCGACTGCCTGCTCGAGGTGCAAGACCGTATTGCCGAGACGTTGGCACGCCCCGCCGATATCGCCGCGTTTCCCACGATTTAGTTTGACCAAAGGAGTTTTTAATCCATGATTTCCATGCGTGAGGCGTATGAGAAGATCGGCGCCAATTATGATGACGCGTGCGCTCGGCTGATGGGCGAGGAGATGCTTGCCCGTTTTGCCCTCAAGTTTTTGGATGACGAGAGCATGGACAAGCTGGAGGCCGCCATGGCGGCAGGAGACACCGAAGGTGCGTTTATGGCAGCGCATACGCTCAAGGGCGTGAGTCAGAATCTGGGATTCGATAATCTGTACGAGCCTGCGGTCGTGGTGACCGAAGCGTTGCGTGGCGCTGATGCCGTTGACGGCGCTCGCGAGGGAATGCATGCGCTGCAGCAGCAATATGCGGCTACGATGTCGGCCCTGCGCGAGGCGGCCGAATAAGAGCTTGCGAGCCTTGGACTGTATGCTGGCCACGTATAGGCAAAAGGGCGCCCCGTCGGGCCATGTGGCCGGCGGGGCGCCTTTTTGCGTTGTGTGATTCGCGAGCTAACGGGCCTGCTTAACCTTTGCCGCTGCCTCGACAAACGACTTCCACAGGTTAAAGTCGGTCTCGAGCGTCTTCCACGTGTACTCAGGGTGCCATTGTACGCCCAGGCAGAACGGCTGGCCTTCGACTTCGATGCACTCGGGAACGCCGTCGGTTGCTTTGGCGACCAAGCGCGTGCTTTTACCCAGACGGTCGACGCAGCAGTGGTGTGCGGAGTTGGTCTGGATTAGCCTGTACCCGCCAACCGCGCGTTCCAGCATCGAGCCCGGCACGACCTCGACGGGGTGCACGGGATCGTTGAGCACGTGGGTGTGACGCCACTGCGTGCGACCCTCGCGCGCACCCAGGCTCGGCACGTCCATGCACAGGGTGCCGCCGGTGGCGACGTTGAGCAGCTGCGTGCCGCGGCAGGTGGTAAAGAGTGGCTTTTTGGCGCGGAGCACCTCGTTAACCAGCTTAAACTCAAAACGGTCGCGAATCTCGCAGCACAGTGTGGGGTCGTAGGGGCGCTCGTCGCCCCAGCGCTTGGGGTTGACGTCCGGGCCGCCGGGAATAGCGATGCCGTCGGCGATATCGACGTAATGACGGATAACCTCAATGTCCTCGGTGATGGACATCTGCAGCGGCAGGCCGCCGGCGGCAAGAATGGCATCGACAAAGACACTTGCGATTTCCTCGTTGGGGGAGAGCGTCTCGCTCAAAAACGGCTTTGCCTCTTCCCAACGCGGTGCGACGAGGATGAGTGGGCGGTCGGCGGGGTCGACGTCGACATGCGGGGTGTAGGACGATGAGGTGCGGGTTCCGATCATGGTTGCGGCTTTCGAATCCGGGTGGACATGGCACAGGGGTGGCGCGGGGCAAACGTTACTGATGAATTTGCCCGCGTGGCAATTGGGTTAGTGGCCCTTGATGGAGTTGAGGAAGTCCTGGGCGCGCTTGGTCTGGGGATGGTCGAAGAACTCGTCGGGTGTGCCGGTTTCCACGATCTGGCCGTCGGCCATAAACACGACGCGATCGGCAACGCGGCGGGCGAAGTTCATCTCGTGCGTGATGACGATCATCGTCATGCCCTGCTGGGCCAGACGGACCATGACCTCGAGCACCTCGTTGATCATTTCGGGGTCGAGGGCGCTCGTGGGCTCGTCAAAGAGCATGGCCTTGGGTTGCATGGCAAGCGAGCGGGCGATGGCCACGCGCTGCTGCTGGCCGCCCGAGAGCTGTGCGGGCACCTTATCGGCCTGCTCGGCCACGCCCACGCGGCTCAGCAGGTCCATGGCTCGCTCACGAGCCTCTTCCTTGGACACGCCCAGCACGTCGACCGGCCCCAGCATGACGTTCTGCAGTACGGTCATATGTGCAAACAGGTTGAACTGTTGGAACACCATGCCCAGCTCGGCACGCATGCGGGCAAGATCCTTGCCTTCTTGCGGCAGGGGCTCGCCCTCGATGAGAATCTCGCCCGAGTCGATGGTTTCCAGGCGGTTGATGGTGCGGCACATGGTCGACTTGCCCGAGCCCGAGGGACCGATCACAACGACGACCTCGCCGCGGTCGACCGACAGATTGATGTCGTTGAGAACGTGCAGCTCGCCATAGTGCTTATCGACGTGTCTGAGCTCGATCAGCGGCTGATTGCCGGTGGAAGAGGTGCTCTGTGCCATGGTACTCGGCTCCTTATGACTCGAAATGGTAAAGCGTTAGCGGATGATGGTCGCGCCGGTCTTGTGCGAAACGTAGACAGCGGCCTTGTTAATTGCGACGTTGATGAGGATGTAGATGACCGCGATTACCAGGTAGACCGACACGAGGGCGTCGTAGTTGGTAATGAGCACGCGGGCATTTTGCATGAGGTCGGGGTAGCTCACCACGTAGGCGACGGTGGTGTCTTTGACTACGACCACAAGCTGCGAAATCAACGACGGAATGATAAACCGAATAGCCTGCGGCAACACGATTTTAAAGGTGATTTTGGCCTTGGAGAGACCGAGTGCCTGAGCGGCTTCGACCTGGCCGCGCGGCACGGCGTTGACGCCGGCGCGGAAGATCTCGGCCAGCACGCCGGCGGCAGCGAGCGCGACGGGAAGCGTGAGCATCCAAAACGACGGCAGCGCGATCTTGTACTGGGGCAGCACCAAAAAGAAGAAGTAGATGAACAGCAGGCTCGGCACACCGCGGAAGAAATCGGTGAGCACGCGGCAGACCAGCTGCAGCGGCTCGATGCCGCTGGTGCGGCCGAGCATAAGGGCTAAGCCCAGTACCAGCGCAATGACGCCGGCGGTGAGTGCGACTTTAACGGTGCCCTCAAAGCCGGCAAGCAGGAACTTCCAAGTGGTGAGGTGCGTAAAGAAATACCAATAGTGGACCGAAAGCTGACCGGTCACATAAAAGCGCTGCAGTACCAAGGCGATGAGCGCCGCCACGGCAACCAATGAGATGGCGGTGCCGATGCGAATCTTGGCGCGCATCTTGGGGCCGGGAGCCTCGTAGAGCGCATCGCGCATGGTAAGCGCGGAGGTGGAGTGCTTGCTCATCGGAGGATCCTCACCTTCTTATCGATATAGTTGCCAATGTGGCTCACCACAAAGGCCGTGCCCAGGTAGCCGAGCGCCGAGATAAAGAACGCGGCGACGCCGCCGAGCGAGCGCGTGTTGATATAGCTCACCACGCCGGTGAGCTCCTGCGGTTGCAGCGGCACCTGACTGCCGAGCGCGGTGGTGAGCATGACGGCGATAAAGAGGTTGGTCATGGGCAGCACGCTCGAGCGCAGCGCCTGCGGAATCACGATCTTGGCGAGGATACGGCTAAAGTTCATGCCCAGCGAGCGGGCGGCTTCCACCTGGCCGACGCCGACGGTGTTGATGCCGCTCATAAAGTTCTCGGAGCCAAAGGCCGAGCCCAAAAGGACCGTGGCGACGATAACGCAGGTGCGGTAGGGCAGGACGACCTTGAGCGGCGGCAGCGCGTAGACGACGATGATGAGCAGTGCGATGCCTGGGATGTTACGGAAGACCTGGACATACAGGTCGCCAAAGACGCGCAGCGGCTTGAGCGGCGACACGCGCATCACGGTGACGGCGACGGCCAGTGCCATGGCGATGGCAAACGACTCAAGCGTCATGCCCCAGGTTGCTAGCAGCGCGTCGATATAGTTCTGGCCATAGAGCGACCAGAGCTCGGAGAGACTCATGCGGACCTCCCGCCGATAAGGAAAGGGGCTTCCGTGTGTACGGAAGCCCCGACAACTCTGTGAGGAAACAGTTTACCGCAATAAAGCGCATCGTGCGTTTCCATATGGTTTCGTTGCGGCTGTTACTAGGCTCGTTGCCTAGGCGCCGATCTCGGGCAGCTCGGGAACATTGGTGTCGCCCGTACGGTCGCCGATGCAGATCTGCCACAGCTCGGTCCAGGTGCCGTCGTCCTCGATCTTCTTAAGGAAGTCGTTGACAAAGGTGACGCCGTCGGAATCGAGCGGCAGACCGATGCCGTAGGGCTCCTTGCTGCCGAAGGGCTTGCCGGCAATCTTGTACTTGCCGGGCTCGCGGACCAGGGCGCTCTGCTGCATGTTGTTGTCGATGACGTAGGCGTCAACACGACCCTGCTGGAGTGCCTGGCGGGCCTCTTCGTCGGTCTTGAACTCCTGCTGGCTGGCCTTGGGGGCGAACTCCTCCAGAATGGCAGGGCCGTTGGAGCCGGACTGGACGGCGACGTTCTTGTCGGCCAGGTCGTCGACGCTCTTGATGTCGTCGTTATCGGCGAGCACCAGGATGGCCTGCTGGGTGTAGTAGTAGGGACCGGCAAAGGATACGAGTTTCTTGCGCTCGTCAGTGATGGTGTAGGTGGCAAAGACAGCGTCGACCTGGCCGTTCTGCAGGACGGACTCGCGCGTGTCCGAGGTCACCTGGGTGATCTCGACCTTGTTCTCGCCCAGGATGTAGTTGGACAGGAGCTGTGCGATACCGGCGTCGAAGCCGCGGGTCTGACCGTCTTTCTCGTTGAGGAGGGAGAAGAGCGTGGAGGTCTGAACGCCACCGATCTTAAAGACACCGGCGTCCTTGACGGCCGTCGCCCAGGTGCTGGCGGCGATGGCGTCGTCATCGGCCTTGGGGCCGTCGTTGACGAGCTTGTCGAACGCCTTGGCATCGAGCGTGGCGGAAACCTCGGTATCCTCGGAGCCCTTGGAGGAGCTGGCGGCGGAACCCTTGTCGGCCTCGGCGCTGGTGTCGGAGCAGCCGGCAAGACCAAGGCCGGCGACGGTTGCGAAGGTGGCGGCGACAAAGCCGCGGCGGTCGAGAACGACCTGCTGGGAGAGGTTCTTGCTCATGGTAGAACACCTTTCTCAATAAAATCCCTAGCGGTTGAGTAGAGTTATACCCTATCGCGCTCAAATGGGTCAACACGAAATAACTCAGAAACATACTTACCTTATGGGTAATTCTACCTACCAAAAAGGGACAGGTTTATTTTGGCAGGTTTTATCTGGGCAAACGTCGCTTATTACAGCTGAGATAGCGCTTTGCAGACGGCATGGTCGGTGCGGCGGCATGTCTTGCTGCTTTGTCTCAATCTGTAACAGTTAGACGAGGAAATGGGTTCTACCTGTTACAGATCGAGATTTTCTCTTCAGGGGAATTCGAATGTCTCAATCTGTAACATCTGGACGGTCAAAAGATCCCTATCTGTTACAGATTGAGACAAAGGTCTGGGACTACGACGTCTTATCTCGATCTGTAACAGTTAGACGGGAATTCAGGCCATAGATGTTACAGATTGAGATAATCGCGTCGCGAAAATAAAAACCTCCGCAGGGGCGCTTTCCTTGCGGAGGTTTTCTTACTCGTTGAGTAGTCTCGCGGCTTCGGCGGCCATGTTCTCGACCGTCATGCCGTTCTGCGCGAGCAACTCGTTAGGGTCGTAGCGGTCGGGGAAGCCCTTGGCGATGCCGAAGGTGCGCGTGCGCAACGGCGTGCATGCCAGATAACATGCTACGCGCTCGCCCCAGCCGCCGTCCAAGATGCCGTCCTCGAGGGTGACGACAACGCGATGCTCGGCGGCAAGGCTGTCGAGGAACTCGCGGTCGAGCTCGGTTGCAAAGCGCGGGTTGACGAGCGTGGCCTCGATGCCGTACTCGGCAGTCAGACGGTTTGCCACGCGCTCACCCAGCTCAAAGAAATCGCCAAGCGCGAGCACGGCCACATCGCGGCCCTGACGCACGACGCTGTAGCGCGCGACGCCGTAATCGGCGTCCTCGGCAGGTGCCAGATCGGGGCGGCTTACCAGGCCGATGCCCGGTACGCGGATTGCCACGGGATGCTCGCGGTGGTCGAGCGACCAGCTCAGCATGGACAGATATTCCTCCATGCAGGCCGGCGCCAAGTAGTGCATGTTGGGAAGACCGCCCAGCATGGAAATATCAAAGAACGAGAGGTGCGTCTCGGACGTGGTGCCAAAGATTGACGCACCAAACACCAAAATGGTTGCCGGGGCGTCGTTGAGGCACAGGTCGTGCCACAGCTCGTCGTAGGCGCGCTGCAAAAACGTGCCGTACACACCAAAGACTGGCTTGGCGCCCGAGCGCGCAAGCGCGGTGGCAAAGGTCACGGCGTGCTCCTCGGCAATGCCCACATCGACGAACTGTTTGCCGGCGGCAGCGCGAAGCTCGGGTGTAAAGCCCATGATGTAGGGCGTGGCGGCCGTGATGCCAACGACCTGTGGATCGCGCTCGATGGCGGCGCTGAGCGCCTCGCCCGTAATGTCGGCGTAGGTGCGCGGCGCAGGCTCGCTCGGATGGCCCGGGCAGAGCTTGCGCCCGGTCGCCATGTCAAACGGACCCACGTGGTGCCAACGCTCGGGGTCGCTCTGGGCCGGCTCAAAGCCCTTGCCCTTGGCGGTGGAGACGTGCAGCACGATGGGATGATCGATATTGCGCAGTTTCTGCAGCGCGTCGACTAGGGCCAACACATCGTTACCGGCGTCCAGATAGCGGTAGTCGAGCCCCATCGCGCGGAAAACGTTGCGCTCACAGGTGCCGTTGCTGGCGCGCAGCTCGGCCAGATTGTGATACAGGCCGCCATGGTTCTCGGCAATGGACTGGTCGTTATCGTTGACGATGATGATCAGGTTGCTGTCGAGTTCGGCGGCATTGTTGAAGCCCTCAAACGCCAAGCCGCCCGAAAGCGAGCCGTCGCCAATGATGGTGATGACGTTGTAGCTGTCGCCCGCCAGATCGCGGGCGTGTGCCAAGCCGCAGCCCAGGCTCACCGATGTGGAGGTGTGGCCCATGGCGAACAGGTCGTGCTCGGACTCGTCGGGATTGGCAAAGCCAGAGGCCTCGCCAAAGCGCTTCGGATCGATATAAGTGTACGCGCGCCCAGTCAGCGCCTTGTGGGCGTAGGTCTGGTGCGAAACGTCAAAGAGAATCTTGTCGATAGGGGAGTTAAACACGCGATGGAGCGCGACCGTAAGCTCAACGACGCCCAGGTTGGGGGCAACGTGCCCGCCGACGGCGGCGGAGCTTTCGAGGATGGCGTGGCGAATCTCGTCGCAGAGTTGCGGGAGCTCGGCACGATTAAGAGCCTTGACGTCCTCGGGCGTTGTCGTTTGCGTAAGCAGCATCGTTGTGGGTTACTCCATGCGAATCGAGCGCCGGCGCTCCCTCGGCCGACACAATTGCACAAGACAGTCTCGCACATTTTGGCGTTTGATATGTGACGGCGGCGCGGTAATTCGCCAACTGGTGGGGCAAAACGTTTTGTCCGATGCCATACTGATGTGTTCCATGATGTTTTTATCGATTGTGCACAGGCCGTGGCTTGCCGCCATGAGCCGCCGGAAGGAGGCAGCATGTCCGATGCCGTTCGTGCCGAGAAAATCGCGCACGAGGTCGAGTATGCCGCCCGCCAGCTGGCCCAGGCGGGCCGCTTGGACCTGACGCGCGAGTTTATCCAGCATGGCGACGTGACGGTCTATGCACATGTGACTTCGGTAGCGCGGGCGAGTCTGTCCTTTGCCGAGCGCCTGGGCCGCGTCGGTGTTTCGGTCGACCGCGCCTCGTTGCTGCGCGGAGCCCTGTTACACGATTACTTTCTCTACGATTGGCACGACCCCGACCCAAGCCATCGACTGCACGGATTCCGGCATCCATTTTTTGCTCTGGCGCGTGCCGAGGAAGATTTTGAGCTGACGCCGCGCGAGCGGAATATTATCGTGCGCCATATGTTTCCGCTGGTGCCGGTGCCGCCGACGTGTCGTGAGGCATGGATTGTGTGCCTAGCGGATAAATGGTGTGCTCTGCGTGAGACGGTCGCCGGCCGCCTGCCGCGCAAGGACGAGACGGACGATAGCGTGAGTAAAGCATCGAGCGAAAAGAGGAGAGGGTAGACGGTGGGGACCGCGATTGATATTGCGTTTGGCGGCGCGACGCTTGCCGCCTGCCCACTCTCGGCGCTGGTGCTCTCGTTTGCCTTTTACGGGTTTTGCGGTTGGGCATGGGAGTCGACGGTCTGCGCCATGCTCAATCACGGACGATTTGCCAACAGTGGCTTTTTGCTGGGGCCGTGCTGCCCCATCTATGGCGCGGGCGGCATTGCCTGCTGGCTGCTGTTGCGTGGGATTCCGGATGCCTCGAGCCGGTTTGTCGCTGCAGCGCTCGTATGCAGCGTGATTGAGTACAGCGTAGGCGTGCTGTTGGAAAAAACAACGGGCGCTCGCTTTTGGGATTACTCGCACCTGCCGTTTAACTTGCACGGACGCATCTGCCTGTACTGGGCCTGCGCGTTTGGCTTGGGTGCGTTGTGTATTTGCCGTTTAGTGGAGCCGGCATTGCTGGGGCTGCTTGGCCATCTGCCGGTGCTGATTGTGCGGCTGTCCGCCTTTATCGTCGCGGTCGCGATGATGGTCGACGCGGTGTGCTCGTTGGCGAGCTGGCGGCGTCTGTCTGATCAGCTGGAGCGGGTCCGGGCCGACCTTGCCGACCGCATCAATGAGTCGCTTGCCGATGCCTCGGACTCAGTGCTCGAACGTATTCCCGATTCTACGATTGACTCGGTAGCACAGACGCACATCCGTAGCCGTGCCGTTAACGCGTGGCTGGCCGAGCTGGGTGACGCCGCGCTCGATGCCCTGCGCGAGAAGGCTTCGATGCCGACGTTTATCGCGGATGGTGCTCGCGGCCTGGCGCTTGCCGCCCGCCGCGTGGCCGATGCCGCGCCGAGCATGCCGCGTCCGTCGCTCAGTCGTCGCCTTGCCGGCAAGCGCATGAGCCGCCCGGTGCCGAGCGTGTCACTCAGCCGCCGCGACCTACGCTTCTTTAACGCCTTCCCGCGTCTGCGCATCAATCGCTACGAAGGTGTCATTCGGGCTACCGACCTCCGCGACCGAGCCCGCGAGCTGTTCCGCCGCTAGCCGGGACGGGCGCGCTCACGGCTTCCTTGCTCGCGTATTTCCCGTTCGTTTCGCGCCCGTTGCCGCGCCGTTTCCAAGATTGCGGCACCGTTTCCATTCGACAACGCTGCGTTTAACAACGCCGTATCTGGTCTACACCAGTTGCCCCTCGGCCGCATTATGGGCGCCGACAACGTTCATGCGACCAAGGGGGAGCGAATGTACGATACGGGATCGACAACGTTTATGCTCATCTGCACCATGCTCGTGTTTTTAATGACACCGGGTCTGGCGTTTTTCTATGGCGGCCTGTCCAGGCGCAAAAATGTCATCAACACCATGCTCATGTGCTTTGGCGCCATTGGCCTGGTTGGTGTGCTGTGGGTTATTGCCGGCTGGTCGCTGGCCTACGGCGGCGACGGTTCCAGCCCGTTTATTGGAGGCCTTGACCAGCTGCTGTGCCTGCCGGTGCTCGGCCAGGTGCTGCGGGCGGCCGAGGGCAATGCTGCGGACGGTGTCGTCTACCCTCAGATCATCAACATCGCCTTTCAGATGGCGTTTGCCATGATCACTGCTGCTATCGTCACGGGCAGCCTGGCCGGCCGCGTTAAGTTTGGTGCCATGACGGCCTTCCTGGGCATTTGGCTGCTTGTGGTCTATGCGCCGCTTGCCCACATGGTTTGGGGCGGCGATGGCTCCTTTATCGGTGACATTATCGGCGCACTCGACTTTGCCGGCGGCGACGTGGTGCACATTTCGTCCGGTCTTACCGGCCTGATCCTCTGCTTAATGCTTGGCCGTCGTCGTGGCTTTGGCATGGTGAGCTACCGTCCACATAACGTGCCGTTTGTGGCGCTGGGCGCCGGCCTGCTTTGGTTTGGCTGGTTTGGCTTTAACGGCGGCAGCGAGTTTAAGGCCGACGCCGTGGCGGCACTTGCCATCCTCAACACCGTGACGGCCAGCGCGGCGGGCATGGTTTCGTGGCTTGCCGTCGAGCGCGTGCATACCGGCCGCCCCACGCTGGTGGGTGCCAGCACCGGTCTGGTTGCGGGTCTTGTGGTGGTCACGCCCGGGGCAGGCTTTGTCGAGCCGTGGGCAGCGCTGGTCATGGGCCTGATCGTCTCGCCCGTCTGCTACTTGGCCATCAGCCATCTTAAGACCAAGTTCGGCTACGACGATGCGCTCGACGCGTTCGGTTGCCACGGCATTGGCGGCATCTTGGGCGGCGTGCTCACGGGCCTGTTCTGCGTGCCGGAGCTCTCGTGGACCGGTAAGGGCGGCCTGTTCTACACGGGCGACGCGTCGCTGCTCATCTCGCAGATCTTGGGCATTGTGGTGACGGTCGCTATTGTGCTGGTGCTCGATTTGGTGATCGCCGCGGTGGTCAAGGCGCTGTTCCACGGCAGCCTGCGCGTGGACGAGGCCGATGAGACGCTGGGCTTGGATGCGAGTCAGCACGGCGAGAGCGCGTATCCCTCTTTCTCGGGACTCGATTAGCAGCTTCCCCAAGCACCGCACCTTGCCGTTCAATCGTCGCTCACGTACTTAAGTACGCTTCGCTCCTCTTTCACGGCAATCTGCGGCACTTGGGAAACCCGCGTCTCATGTAAAGGGATACGTTGATTATTGAGAGGAATTCATTATGAAAAAGATCACGGCTATCGTGCGTCAGGAAAAGCTTGAGGTTCTCAAAGACGCGCTGTTTGCTGCCGATGTTCGCGGCATGACTATCAACCAGGTGCAGGGCTGCGGTGCACAGCATGGCTGGAAGGAATACGTGCGCGGCAACGAGTTGCTTGTCAACACGATCCCTAAGGTACAGTTCACCCTTATTTGCGCCGACGAGCATGTCGACGGCATTGTCGAGATTATCTGCAACGCTGCTCGCACCGGAGCCGTCGGCGACGGCAAGATCTGGGTCGAGCCGGTCGAGGAGGTTATCCGTATCCGTACCGGCGAGCATGGTCCCGCCGCGGTGTAGGACGATCTTTCGCCTAACGGGCGCGCTTCTCTTGGGGCGCGCCCGTTCTCGTCTACAATATCGTGCAGACGAAGGAGAGGCACGCCCATGATCAAGATGTTTGCGAGTGACTTAGACGGAACGCTGCTGAACGCCCTGCACGAGGCAGATGGGACTATCCGCCGTGCCATTCGCGAGCTGATCGAGGCCGGCCTGCATGTGGTTCCCGCGACCGGACGCTCGACGCTGCCGATCGGAGAGCATGGCTTTACGGGCCTGGCGCTTGACGCCTGCTGCTCCAATGGATCAATCGTACGCGACAGCCATGGCGAGGTGCTCAAGACCTGGACCATCGACCCTCAGATTACCGAGGAGCTGCTCAAGGAGTTTCCGGATATCTGTTTTGACTGCTCCACGCCCGATGGCATGTTTTCGAGCGGATCGTTTGAGATGCACCAGGCGGGCTTTAAAAAGGACAGTCCTATCAAGCGCATCGTGATGCGCGGCATGCGTGCGCGTGGCGGGTATCACGAGGAGCAGTATTTCGACCAGTCAATCGGTGACATCCTGCGTCATGACGTGTGCAAAATCAACTGTCGCGTGACCTCGCCCGAGTTGGAGCGTGACCTTAAGGCGTACCTTGCCGAGCGCTCCGACCGCGTGGTCAACGCACCGTTCGATCCGGTGATGTTCGAGATCACGGACGTGGCGTGCAACAAGGGTGAGAGCGTGGCCTGGCTGGCGGGTTACTACGGCATTGCCGAGGACGAGGTCGCGGTCTATGGCGACGGCGGCAACGATATCGCCATGCTCAAGCGTTTCCGCCACAGCTATGCGACCAAAAACGCTAGCGATGCGGCTAAAGCCGCCGCGAGCGCAACTATCGGCAGTTGCATGGTCCACGCCGTCCCCAAACACATGCTCGCCACCATGCACAAGCAAAACTCTCGCACCGTCATCGAATAATGTGACAAAGGGGCAGCCCCTTTGTCACAGGGGTCTGTGTTCTTGGAATACGAACATATATTCGCATATACAACTACGCTTTGATAGAATCGGTATCGTTGGCGGCAGTTCCATGTGCCGGGCAGCGCCCTCCACCTGATGGGAGGTGATGCCCATGACCGATTTGATTGATTTCGTGAGACTTCTGACCGCTTTGGTCTCGTTCTTCACGGCGCTCGTCGGCCTTTCCGAGGCACTCAAGCAGCGTTCGAAGCGCAACAGAAGGGGTCGCCGCCGCTAAGGCGTTGACCCCCTAATGCAAACAACGGCGCTGCCCAGCTTTCCAGAACTTGGGCTGCCGTCGACACTATTCTACCCACGAATGACATTTTGAACAATCAGCAATGCCGCTCCAAAAGCCAGGCACAACTGGCACAACCTAGGCGGTCGCTGAATGTGACAAAGAGGCTGCCCCTTCGTCACATCCCAAATATTGCCTTTACGTGTTGATGCACACGGTGTGCAATAATACTCGCACTGTGCAATAGCGCACAGGCTGAGTAACAAGGAGGACGTTTGTCCCAGCTCGAGAAATGTGATCGCCGGTCCCTTCGCTCGCAGCGTGCCCTTCGCCAGGCACTTGCCAGCGAGCTTGCCGAAAGCGGCGACCTTTCGCGCATTAATGTCGCGTCGCTCACCGAGCGCGCTGGCCTTACGCGCCGCACGTTCTATTCGCACTACCGCGATATCCCCGACTTTATCAATCAAATCGAGGGCGGCTTGCTGGCCGAGATCCGTGAGCGCATTGAGCTCATCACCGCAGCTCAGCTGCCCGATCTCTACCACAACATCGATGAGCTCGAGCCGGCGCCCGGTTCGGTTGAGCTGCTGCGCTACCTTGCGGCCAACCGCGATTTGATCGGATCACTGCTGGGTCCGGGCGGCGACCAGGCCTTCATTAAAAGAATCATCGATACCGCTCGTGAGGCTGTGGTACCGCGTGCGCAGACGGGCATTTTGGGCTTGGCGCTGGGTACATTCTTTGACTACTACGTTACCTATGTCGTGAGCGCCGAGGTCGGCCTGATTCAGCGCTGGTTTGAGCGTGGGCTCACCGAATCGCCCGAGGCCATGGCGCGCATTATGACGGTTATCGCCTTTGTGCGTCCCGGCGACCTATATGGCCAACCCATCGATATCAACGTGCCGGAATACGGCTTGAAGCTATTGAACCTGCAGCTCGAGGACGCGGTCGACACCACCGCAACCGTCGAGTCCAACAACTAAGAGGAGAGACAATGAGCAAACTCGTCGAGGGCATCAAGGACCGCATGGTCGCTGCCGCACGCGAGGCCGCGCCCGCCGTGGTGGACGCCGCGCAGAAGGCCGCGACCGCGGCTGCCGAGAAAGTTGCCGAGGCAGTTGCCGATGCCAAGAACGTGGCAGGGGAGACTTCCGTCGTCAGCGAGCCCGCCACCGCCGCTGAGCCCGTAGCCGCCGCCCAGGCCCCCGAAGGCGCGATCTTCAACCCCGAGGCCGCCCGCGGCAACCTGCACCTGGGCATCGACGTGGGCTCCACCACCGTTAAGCTCGCCGTGCTCAACGACGACAACCAGATCGTCTACGCCAAGTACCAGCGCCACCACACCGACGTCCGCGCTTGTGCCCGCGACCTGTTCGAGGGCGCTGCGACCGTGCTGCCGACGGCCCAGATGACCTGCGCCATTACCGGCTCGGGCGGCCTGCTGCTGTCCCAGTGGCTTGACCTGGAGTTTGTCCAGGAGGTCATCGCCAGCAAGCGTGCCGTCGAGACCCTCATCCCGGCCACCGATGTCGCCATCGAGCTGGGCGGCGAGGACGCCAAGATCATCTACTTTGACAACGGCATCGAGCAGCGCATGAACGGCACCTGCGCCGGCGGTACGGGCGCGTTCATCGACCAGATGGCAACCCTGCTGCACACCGATGCCAGCGGCCTTAACGAACTCGCGGCCAACGCCACCACCATCTATCCCATCGCCAGCCGCTGCGGCGTCTTTGCCAAGACCGACGTCCAACCGCTGCTCAACGAAGGCGCCCGCCCCGAGGACGTGGCCGCCTCCATCTTCCAGGCCGTCGTGACCCAGACCATCTCGGGCCTGGCGTGCGGCCGTCCCATCCGCGGCAACGTCGCTTTCCTGGGCGGCCCGCTGCAGTATCTCTCCGAGCTGCGCCACCGCTTCTACCTCACGCTCAACCTGGACGAGGAGCACCGTATCGTGCCCCAAAACGCTCACCTGTTCGTGGCGAGCGGTGCCGCCATGGCGCATGAGTCCAACAAGCTCAGCACGTTCCCGCAGCTCATCGAGGCCATCGATGCCCTGGGTGACACGCAGGGTGCCGAGGTCGAGCGTCTGGATCCGCTCTTTGCCACCGACGAGGACTTTGCCGAGTTCAAGACCCGCCACGACCAGGAAGTCGTCCCCAAGGGCAAGCTCGACGGCTACACCGGCCGCGTGTTCATCGGCATCGACGCCGGCTCCACCACCATGAAGGCCGCGCTCGTGGGCGAGGACGGCCAGCTGTTGCACACCTGGTACGGCAACAACAATGGTGACATCCTGGGCACGGCCAAGGTCATCATGGCCGATTTCTACAACCACATCCCCGCCGGCTGCACCATCGGCCACGTGACAACTACGGGCTACGGCGAGGCGCTGCTCATCGAGGCGCTCAAGGCCGACTCCGGCGAGATCGAGACCGTTGCGCACCTGCGCGGCGCCAAGGCGTTCCTGCCCGGCGTCGAGTTCATTCTGGACATCGGCGGCCAGGACATGAAGTGCCTGCGCGTCAAGGACGGCGTTATCGAGCACATCATGCTCAACGAGGCCTGCTCGTCGGGTTGCGGTAGCTTTATCGAGAGCTTCGCCGTCTCTATGAACATGGACGTGCGCGCGTTCGCCAACGCTGCCATCCATGCCAAGGCTCCGGTCGACCTGGGCAGTCGCTGCACGGTCTTTATGAACTCGCGCGTCAAGCAGGCGCAAAAAGAAGGCGCCACAGTGGGCGACATCGCGGCCGGCCTGTCCTATTCCGTCATCAAGAATGCCCTGTTCAAGGTTATTAAGCTGCGCGATCCCAAGGAGATCGGCAGCCAGGTGATTGTTCAGGGCGGCACTTTTATGTCCGATGCCACGCTGCGTGCGTTTGAGCAGCTCACCGGCGTTCACGCCGTGCGCCCCGACATCGCCGGCTGCATGGGTGCCTATGGTGCGGCCCTGCTCGCTCGCGATCGCGCCGGCGCCGATGGCACCTCGACCATCCTTTCAGCCGAGGACATCGCGCACCTCACCGTGACGCAAAAGCATGTCCGCTGCGGCCGTTGCTCCAACAACTGCCAGCTCACCGTCAACGATTTTGGCGGCGGCAGGCGCTTCATTACCGGTAACCGCTGCGAGAAGGGTGCTGGCCACAAAAAGCAGAAAACCGAGGCCCCCAACCTCTTCAAAAAGAAAAACGAGCTGCTCTTTAACCGCGAGGTGCTGAGCCCCGACGAGGCCCCGCGCGGCACCGTCGGCATCCCGCGCGCACTCAACATGTACGAGAACTACCCCTTCTGGCATGCGTTCTTTACGCGCCTGGGCTTTAGCGTGCAGCTGTCCGACCAGTCGAGCAAGAAGACCTACCAGGCGGGTATCGAGTCCATGCCGTCCGAGAGCGTGTGCTATCCGGCCAAGATGAGCCACGGCCACGTGATGAACCTTATCGACCGCGATGTCGATTTCATTTGGATGCCGTGCGTGCGCTGGGAGCGCAAGGAGGATCCGACGGCTGGCAACTGCTATAACTGCCCCATTGTCATGAGCTACCCCACGGCGCTGGCGCTCAATATCGACGAGATTCGCGAGCAGAACATCGAGTTCCTGTATCCGTTTGTGCCCTATCACGACAAGACCGAGCTCAAGCGCCGCTTGTATCAGGTGCTCGCCGTCGACCGTGTGGCCGATGCTGAGGCCGGTCGCGGTCGCGTGCGTGGACCCAAGATCACGCGCTCCGAGGTCGATGCCGCCGTCAACGCTGCTTTTGAGGCTGATGCGCGTTTCCACGAGGACATCCAGACCATGGGCGAGGAGGCCCTTAAGTGGGTCGAGGACCACGGTGGCCACGGCATTGTGCTCGCCGGCCGCCCTTACCACAACGACCCCGAGATCAACCATGCCCTGCCTGAGCTTATCTCGAGCTTTGGCTTTGCGGTCTTTACCGAGGATTCGCTCGCGCATCTCGTGAAGCCCGAGCGCCCAATCCGCGTCGTCGACCAGTGGATGTACCACAGCCGCCTGTACGCCGTCGCCCGTTTTGTGACGATGCGCAACGACCTGGACCTGATTCAGCTCAACTCCTTCGGCTGCGGCCTCGACGCGCTCACCACCGACCAGGTGCAGGAGATCCTCGAGCGCTCCGGCAAGATCTACACCGTGCTCAAGATCGACGAGGTATCCAACCTGGGCGCCGCGCGCATCCGCATTCGCTCGCTCATGGCCGCGCTCAAGGACCAGGAGGCCGAGCGCCTGGCAGAGGCCATGGCCGCGGGCGAGGCCTACGAGCAGGGCGATGCCGCGCCGGTGGCGCCCTCCACGGACGCTCCCGCGTTCGCGAGCCGCAAGTATACGTTCGAGGCGCAGCGCGAGAGTGCCTCGACCGCATGGCCCAAGGTACCCTTTACCGAGCAGATGCGCGAGGAGGGCTACACCATCCTGTGCCCGCAGATGGCGCCGATCCACTTTGACCTGGTCAAAGAGGTATTCCGCGGTGCCGGCTACAACTTGGAGCTGCTGCCCTCGACCGACCATGACGCCGTCGAGGCGGGCCTGCGCTACGTGAACAATGACATCTGCTATCCGTCGATTCTGGTGACGGGCCAGATCATGGAGGCCATCGAGAGCGGTCGGTACGACCTGTCCAAGACGGCCGTGGTTATCAGCCAGACCGGCGGCGGCTGCCGTGCCACCAACTACATCGCGCTCATCCGCAAGGCCCTGCGCGAGAGCGGCCATCCCGAGATTCCGGTGATCTCGCTTTCAGCTGTGGCGCTCGGCGAGGACAACCCCGGCTTTAAGATTACGCCGGCGCTGCTTAAGCAGGCAGTCTACGCGGTGCTCTTTGGTGACGTGATGATGCAGATGCTCTACCGCTGCCGCCCGTACGAGGCCACGCCCGGCGCCGCCAACGCGCTCTACGAGGAGTACATGGCACGCGCCCGCAAACTGGCGCCCAAATTCAACCGCCACAACTACACCAAGCTGTGCCGCGAGGCCATCCGTGCGTTCGACACCATGCCGCTTGCGGGCGAGGGCACCAAGCCGCGCGTGGGCGTGGTCGGCGAGATCCTGGTCAAGTTCCATCCCACGGCCAACAACCACGTGGTCGACGTTATCGAGCGCGAGGGCTGCGAGGCCGTAGTACCGGGCCTGCTCGACTTCTTCCTGTACTCCATGAGCAACGCCGAGCTGCAGAAGGACGAGCTGGGAAGCTCTGCCACTACGCGCGCTGGTATGCAGGCGCTCATCAAGCTCGTGGACTGGATGCGCACGCCGGTGGAGGAGATGCTCGAGAAGTCCCGCCGCTTTGAGGCACCCGAGCGCATCGGCACCATGGCCGACAAGGCCCGCACGGTGCTTTCGGTGTGCAACAACATGGGCGAAGGCTGGCTGCTCACGGCCGAGATGCTCGACCTGATTGACCATGGCGCGCCCAACATTATCTGCACGCAGCCCTTCGCGTGCCTGCCCAATCACGTGGTGGGCAAGGCCGTGATCAAGGAGCTGCGCCGTCAACATCCCGAGAGCAACATCGTTGCGGTGGACTACGACCCCGGTGCATCCGAGGTCAACCAGCTCAACCGTATTAAGCTTATGATCAGCGTGGCAAAGGAGAACATGCGCGCCGGCAAGGGCTTTAAGCTCGAGAAGGTGGCGCCGCTCGCGATGGACGAGGTCACCGGCCAGATGCGTGCCCATGATGGCTGCGTGAGCTGTGGACCGGCCAGTGAGGAGGCCGTTGCATTGGTCGCCAAGCGTCTGGGGCGCGGTATTAAGAAGTAGTTGGCCTACTTCGAGCCGGATATAAGACAAACGGGCGGTAGTCGTACCGGCTACCACCCGTTTTTGCTGGACATATGTTGCGCAAATGATCTCGCTGCAGCCTTCCGTGGGCTTGCCCGATTTTTGGGCTGGCTCGGGCTTTGAGGACAAGTTGCTGCAGGCCCAAGGCGATTTTTCGCTCAACGCAGGCCAGCACAGTGTGACCTATCTGCCAAACGACGAGACGACCGTGATTGGTCGCTACCAAGTGCTGTTATACGACAACAACTTTGGTGCGGCCGAGAACTGCCCCAAGTTCGATTGGGGCCAGCTGGGCGCCGCGGTGGTGACCGACTACAGTAAGGGAACGCATTCGTTTGGGCGCATCTTTACGGTGGACGAGGTGGCACGCACCTACGAGCTCGAAGACCAGATCGCGGTGCCGTTCTCAGGCTACGTTAGCAGTGCGCAGCGCGTCGGCAATTCGAACAGCATGCTCGTGGCATCGGGTCAGGCCACGACCTTCACCGAGTACGATCGCTACGGTCTACCCATCGCCACCTACGAGATGGAAGTCGAAAAGTACATCTACCGCGTGTACAAGTACGAGCTGTAGCACTGTGCTTAGGTTTGACCAATGGAGTATGAAAACACGCCGCTCGCCGATATCCCCTCCGCGAGTAGCAGCCATATGGTTTGATGTCAGAAGCATATAGTTGTCGACAGCCTGCTGGCGACGTTCCCCCTGATATCGGAGGTTCCAGGTGTGTTTCGCGCTCCGTTAAACAACTATCGGTTGGGCTAACATGGGTCGCCGTGCTATTTCGATAACCCTTGCAGTGGTCTGCCTGGCTGTGCTCCTGGGCGCTACGGGGCTGTTTGCTATAAGCCGAGAAACGTCCTATATGCAGGAATGCGCTTCCGAAGGGTTTGCCATTGACGGTTACTATCGGGACGACAAGACGAGTCTGGAAACCCTGGCCTTTCTTGAAGAGGATAACCATCAGTGGCAACTGGTCGACAAAGACGGCAGCTGCGTTGACGGGCAGTTTAAGCGTACGGACGATCCCAATATCCTGGTATTAAAGAAGGAAAACGGCGAAGAGTTCGGCACGGTTCACGTTGCATATATATCGCGCCGACGCAATCAAGGGCAGATTTACCTAATTAGAAATACTAAGGTGACCCGATTTTATCTTGTGAGCACCGATCCGGCGTTTACGGTGGAGTCTGGCGAGGTCGATCTGGACAGTTGATTCACGGCTATAAAACAGCGAGCGGGGCGCGGGTGTGAACTGCACCCCGCTATTTGCTCGTGTCCGTATCGCGCCTGCGCCTCGTCGTAACTTGCGTCCGTGCGAGCATTCATCCCGCGCTCTGCATCACTTCACATCGAACTCCACGCGATCGAGTTCGGGCACGTTGAGGTCGATGAGCTTGCGGGCGACGTGGCGGTCGTGCGTTCCGAGCGCCTCGCTCGTTGTCACATGGGCGACAGTTTGGTGCTCGACGATGCCCTCCTCCTCGCCTTCGGTAGCCGAGGTCTCGACGGCGACGGTGTAATCCTTAAAGCCCGGCAGCACCGCGGCGAGCTCGCGCGTGGTTTCGGTGACGCCATAGCCGTCCTGCACGCCGGCCTGCGCCGAGCCAATGGACCCCGCGGTCATGACGATGCAGGGGATGGTAAAGATCATCGTGCCCACAATGATGCGGCGGCGCACCTTGCGTGACAGCTCGTTGACCTCGGCGTCTTCCTCAGCGGTCACAATACCGTCGCCGTTCAGGTCGCGCTTGAGCGGCACGCGCAAAAGAAGCAGCACGGCTTCGGCAGCCAGCGCGATAAAGACCACGTTGATGCCAAACTCATAAAGCGCCGAGAGAAACAGTGACCCGCTTGCGATGGCGATGCCGTAGCCCGCCGCGCACAGGGGCGGCATGAGCGCGGTCGCCACGGCCACGCCGGCGATGAGCGTGGCGGGTTCCTGGTCGCGCGAGTTGCCCAGGCCACCCGCAAAGCCGCCCGCGAGCGCGACGGCAAGGTCCCAGACGGTGGGTGTCGAATTGTCGAGGATAGCGGCCGTGGTGGTGCCAAGGGGCGAGAGCTTAAAGTACAACGTGGACGTGACCAGGCAAAAGGCCATCTGTAGAGCCAAGCTCGCGACGGCCTCAAGGGTAATCTCGCGGTCGAGCGTGGCGATGCCGTATGCCATGGCAAGGACCGAGCCCATGAGCGGGCAGATGAGCATGGCACCTACGATGGCGATGTCCGAGTCGATATCGAGACCGATGCTCGCGATGAGCATGGCGATGATGAGGATACACAGGTGAGAGCCAGTCAGACGCGCCCCGTTTACAAAACGCTTGCGGATCACGTGATAGGGCGCGCGTCCCTCGCGAATGTTGAACGCGCGCTTTAAAAAGCGACCAGCCTGCTCGGCAGCCTCACTATGGGCAGGGCGGATGCCGTGGCGCCGGTGATGGCGTTCGCGTAGTCGCTTGATCTGTTGTTTGTCGAGTTCCATGTCCACCTCGTTCCAGCGCGGTCCGCGCAACGCGCCCGTTGTCCTAACTCTACACCGTGGCGGGCGGGGTGCCTGTTGGATGCGGAATCCGATAGGGCGGATGACGCGGGAGCAAATGCAAATCACAGGCTCAATTCCATCCCGCGAAAATATGATGCACCAGCTCCTTCAAATGTGACGAAATTGTGAAGCACAGGAGCACGAATTTCAAAAAATACGCTGGTCGCCAATGTTGCGCAACAGAATTCAAAAATCAGCTCCTACAATTTGAAGCGTATGGATACATCCGTGTCAAAGGGAGAAAGCCATGGCAAACTACAGTCCACAACACTTTGAGCCTCGGGCCAAGACTGTCAACGTCAAGGGCGTTGCTAACCGCGCCGTCGCAACCGTTTTGACGGCGGGCCTCATCGCTCAGCCGCTCATGTCGCCGCTGGCGGCAATCGCCGCACCGTCAACCGATAACGGCGATTCTGTTCAGGGGGGGGGTAGTTCTGTAGAGAACACCGTTGCCGCCGGTAACCAAGCGGTCGTAAAGACGGCTGCCCAGCTGGCCGAGGAGTCGGCAAAGCAGCTCAAGGACGCTCAGGCCGCCTACGATGCCGCCCAGAAGAACGCCGATGCGGCGGGCCAGTCTCAAAAGCAGACGCAGCAGCAAAAGAATCAGGCCTCGCAGGCTGTAAGCGACAACGAAATCGAGCAGAACGCAGCAGAAGTCGCCGCGCTCCAGGAGAAGATTGACGAGCTCAAAGCCGCCGTCGAAAAGACCGAGCAACAGCAGAAGAAGCTGGGCGACCTGAACGATCAGCTCGATCAGGCCAACAAGAGTGTCGAGGATAAGACCCAGGCGCTCAAGGACGCCAAGGCAAAGCAGGATGAGGCCAAGAAGGCCCTCGATGATGCCCAGGCCAAGCTCGAGGCCATGGGTATGGACGAGTACGAGGCCGCCAAGAAGGCCGTCGAGGACGCGCAGGCAAAGCTCGATGACGCCAATAAGGCCGTTACTACTGCACAGGCCAATCTGGACCAGGCCAAGGCTGCCGAGGCCAGCGCCCAGCAGGAAAAGCAGAATACCGAGGCAGCTTTGACGACTGCCCAGGCCAAGAAGCAGGAGACTGCCGCTGCGCTCGCAGCCGCAACCACCGCGCGCGATAACGCCCAGCAGAAGCTCAGCCAGGCGCAGGCCGCGCTCGATGCCGCGACCTCGGGCACGGGTATCGACCTGAACGCGCTCGAGGCTGCCAAGGTCACTGCCGCCAGCGAGCTCGCGACCGCGCAGGCCGTGCTCGATGCCGCGACGACTGCAGACGCCACCGCACAGGCGAACCTGCAGGCTGCGCAGACTACCGTCACCGCCGCGCAGGAGAAGGCCAACGCCGCCAACGCTGCTATGGCATCTGCCCAGTCTGCATACGATGCGGCAAACAAGGAGTACAACGCCGCCGCCAGTAAACGTGACGCCGCGAAGTCGGCATACGAGCAGGCCCAGCAGACCGAAGCAGACAAGAAGACCGCGTACGATAAGCTTGTCGAAGTTCGCAAGCAGAAACGCGGCGAGTGGGAGACGGCATGCGCCGCTTCGAACGCCGCGGAAAAGGCTTATGACGCTGCTAATGCCCAGGTTGAGGCTCTTGAGCAGCAGATTGCAGACCTAAAGTCCAACATGACCGTTGACCAGGAAGTCATCAGTCAGGGTATGTTCGGCTTCATGAACTACATCATCGGCGGCAGCCAGTTCACAGCCACGCAGAAAAAGAACGCCCAGGATGCCGTATCGATGCTGACCGGTGCCGATGATAAGGCCGAATGGTATGACCAGTACGTCGATCAGGACATGTCTCGCGACACCAACCCGCTTTCCCTGGAGCAGATGCGCAACGCCCTGACATATCTCGACACCCAGAACAACCTCCGCAAGGCGAACGGTCAGTCGGCGCTCAGCGTCAGCCTCCGCATGACTGTGGCGGCAGCCCTTAATACATCATATTCATCGAACATCTGGGGACACTCGAACTGCTATTTCGACAACGGGGAAAATCTTGCCGGCGGAGGCGGCGCATATACCGGCGGCGAGACCGAGGATACACTCGGTTGGCCCTACACCGGCCTCTACACACAGGAGAAGGAGGCATTCGATAAGTACGTCGCGCAGTATGGCGACGAACTCGGCAGCCACCGATATGATTCCTATTACATCTACCAGAACTACAACAGCATCTATCACGAGTGCGTGCATTATCTCAACATCATCGATTCCGCCACGGAAGCCATCGGTATCGCGACCGGTAGCGGTAAGAACACCGATTCCGAGGTAACCATTTTCGACTATAGTGGAAGCACGGGGCAGAAGGACTTCACTGTCTCCGAGTTCAAGAAGCTCGTCACCGACTACATCGATTCCGCCTACAATGCAGGCGGCACTCAGGAGCAGAAGGAGCAGCTGAAGCAGCTTCAGAATAAGTTGGCAGAGGCACAGAAGAACTTCGGGACTGCCGGAACGGCTTATTCTAACGCATTGGATAAGCAAGAAAGCGCTCGCGACGCCTATACCGCAGCCGACACGAACGTGAACACCGCCAAGGGCGAGTACGAGAAGGCTAAGTCCGGTACCGCCGCCGCGAAGACGGCATACAACGCCGCGAAGGACGCGCTCGGCGGAATCGACATCGAGTCCCTCAAGCAGAACCTCGATACCGCCAAGGGCGAGGCTGCCACTGCCCAGGCAGCTCTCGATAAGGCAAACGCCACGCTTGCTGACAGCAAGACGAAGGCAGCCGAGGCCGCTGCTCACAAGGCGAAGGCTCGCAGCGCCCGCGATGCCGCCAAGGCAAAGTCCGAACAGGCCAACGAGGCGTATGGCAACGCTACCGCTTCGGTCAAGGACCTTGCCGCCAAGCGCGATGCCGCCCAGGCGGACCTTGCGAATAAGCAGGGCTCGCTTGACGAGGCAAAGAAGGCCGACGATGCCGCCCGGGCTGGTGTAGACAAGGCCCAGGCCGCAGATGTCCAGGCCGCGACCGCTCTTTCGGACGCCAAGCAGGCAGTTGCCGCCAAGACGCAGGCCCTGTCCGACGCACAGGCGAAGGTCAAGGCTGCCGAGGGCGAGCTGGCCGGCGCAAACAAGGCCTTCGAGCGCTTCGCCGGCGCTCAGAAGGCGGTCGACGACGCCAAGACCGCCTATGACGCTGCCGTGGCCAGTGTCGCCGATGCCCAGAAGCAGCTCGAGGCCGCCAACGAAGCCGTCGTCGATGCGAACCTCGATATCGTCAAGGCCAAGGCAGAGCTTGCCAACGACGAGGCACTCAAGGCTGATCTTGAGGCTGTCGACCACAAGGCATCCCTTGCCGCGGGCACGACGGGCAACGAGAAGCTGGTCAAGCTGAACGCTGCCTACGCTCGCTATAAGGCTGCCGTCGATGCCGCTGCTGGTCTCAAGGCTGCTCTGAGCGATGCCGATGCCAAGCTGTCCGATGCCAACGACGCCTATGCCGCCGCGCTTGCCGAGCTTGGCGATGCCAAGGATGCCCTGGCTGCCGCGCAGGCCGAGTACGACAAGTATCATCCCAAGGCCGAGCCGCAGGCCAAGCCTCAGGTTGCGCAGGCTGCTGCAAAGGCTCCTGTCGCCAAGAAGAAGGCCACGTCGGCCGCGCTCGCCCAGACTGGCGATGACTCCGCTCTTGCGGGCGAGGTGTTCGTCATCGGCGGTATCACCCTCGTGGCCGCTGGTGTGACGCTGAGCGATCGTCGTCGCAAGCAGATGTAGCGTTTCGAGCGTAGATTCTGCAACGAACTTCGGTTCATAGCAGGAACGCTTCGATAGCTTAACCGATAAGGCCGGCGCGCTGTTAAACGCAGCGCGCCGGCCTTTCTTTGTTTCGATATCAAAAAGCCCGGTCAGCAGCCGTGAAAGCTACCGGCCGGGCAAGCCGTAGGCAATATGGTTGCTGTCGAGCAGCTGCTCAGCTTAGCCCAGCAGGCTTAAGCCAACAGAGACAAACGCCAGGATAACGCCGACAATAGACTCGCCACCGAGCAGGCCGCTGGCGACAACCAGGCCCTGCTCCTGGAAGGCGGCGTCCTTGGCGGCCTTTTCCTCGTCCGAAAGACCGGCCTCGGCGTCGCGGTGAGCGGCCCACTTGTCGTAGGCGAGCTTAACGCAGGAGCCCAGGAAAGCCGTGAGCGACATGTAGAACGGCAGGTACACGCCCAGGCCGATCATCATGGCCGGAATGCCGAGCCAGTACATGACGATGCCGGCGATAAAGCCGCCCGCAAACCACGGCACGCTCGGGATGCCCGAGACCATGGTGGCGACGACGCTTGCCTGCGCGGCCACAAAGCTCTTGTCGGGTCCAAAGGCGTCCGGACCATAGGCGGTTACGAGCGCGACCATGACGGCGGCAGCGACCAGGGCGCCCACGATGCCGCCGATGGCCTGGCCGACCCACTGTGCACGCGGATTGGTGCCCAGCACGGCGCCGGCCTTAAAGTCGTTCATGACGTCGCCCGCAAGGCCGCACGCTACGGCCACGATGCCGGCGATAAAGAACAGTTTAACCTGCGCGAGCTGCGCGAAGGCAGCCACGATGAGCATAACGATGAGGCCAAAGATCTCCATGGGGTCGATGCCCGTCTGGCCGCAGCTCTGTGCGCTCATGATGGTGGTGACAAAGGTGAACAGCGTCACGATGACGGCCGGGACGGGACCAAGGTCGAGCGCGATGGCGACGATCACGGCGATGGCGGCAGCGCCCAGGCCGATGATGCCGGCGTCGAGTTTAAGGGAGCCCGAGATGAGCGACTGCTCGTCGGTGTCGGTGGAGCTGTCGGCGGCAAGACCGCGGACGATACCGGCGACCTGCGGCAGGATGTCCTTGAGGACGACGGCGACGCCAAAGCCCATCATGAGGCCCATGCCCAGGGACTTGACGATGCCTTGCGCAGTCATAACGTCGAACAGACCGGCAGCGGTGCCGCCCACGATGATGCCAAAGTTGCCCAACAGGGCGCCGGCAAACCAGAAAGCGACCGGGGCGAAGCCCACGAGGAAGCCGATGGACAGCAGCATGGGCGAGTTGTAGATGGCAAAGGTCACGCCGGGGATGTTGAGCGTGCACAGCATGCTGGGCACCACGCCCAGGGCGTCGCGCAGCACGCTGTAGATGCCTGCGATGGCCATGGAGCCAAAGAGCTGCTTACCGGTCTTGCCGCCGGCCTCGGTGGCGCGTAGGGTCTGAGCTGCGGCGTTGCCGGTGGGGAACTCCAGCGCGGCGTCCACGATAAAGTGACGGTGGATGAGCGCGGTGGCCAGCAGGCCCAGGATGGTGCCGGCGAGCGCCACGATAAACATGTCGAGCCAGCTGATCTGGTCGGCATAGCCCAGCATCCAGGCGCCCGGGATGGTAAACGCCAGGCCGCCGGCGACCATGGCGCCCGCGGACATGATGGTGTGGGTGACGTTGGCCTCGTTGAGGCTGGCGTTGCCCATGAGCTTCAGGAAGAACAGCGAGATGACGGCAGCGAAAATGATTGGCCAGGGGAGGGCGCCCATCTTGAGGGCCGTGTAGGCCGAGCTTGCCGTGATGATCACGCAGCCAAGGACGCCGATGACGACACCGCGCAGCGTGAGTTGCCCGCGCATCGAGGCGCGGTTCGAGGGATTGCTCATATTGAACTCCTTTGCGTATATCCGCTTCCCCCGGGAGCGCCGCTACGGATGCGGCGCGGGAAGTCGGGTTACCAAAGGCCGTCGCGTGAGCTCGCAAACGACCGCGCATCAGTATAGCCGCAACCTAGTCATTTTGGGATGACTGGTTTAGGTAGGCGATATACTGCTGGGCAGACGAAAGGAGCGCCGACGATGCTTAATGGGTGCGCATATATATTGACGGTCGACGTGGGTAACACGTTCATTCGCTTTGGCCTGTTTGCAGAGGATTCGGCCGCGGCGCAGGAATGCCCGCTTGCGACGTGCGAGATCACGACGCCATCGAGCATTACGGCCGACGAAGCGCGTATGCGTCTCGCTCAAGTCATGACCGCGCTGGCGGCCGATGCGGGCATGCCCGGCGCGCTCGTGCCCACGGCGGCCGTGCTGAGTTGCGTGGTGCCGGCGCTCGAGCGCCCGTGGAAGGCGGCGCTTTCCCGTACCTGCACGGGGCGCGTGCTCACCGTGGGGCCGGGCCTCAAGACCGGCATGCCCGTCCACTACGACGACCCGGCCGAGATCGGCCCCGACCGCATCGCCGACGCCGTGGCGGCCCGTGCCGTCTACGGCTCTCCGTGCATCGTAATCGACCTGGGTACCACGACCAATATCGAGGTCATCGACGCGCACGGTACCTTTGTGGGCGGCGTCATCGCGCCGGGTCTGGCGCTTGGCGCCCGCTCGCTTTCGGCTGCTGCGGCGCGTTTGCCTCAGGTCGAGCCTTCGGCGCCAACGCACGTCATCGGTCGCAACACGCGCGAGGCCATGCGCTCGGGCGTGGTTCTGGGCGAGGTGGCCCGCATCGACGGCATGCTCGACATGGTGCTTGCCGAGATGCGCGCGACCAAGGCGGCGGGGGAGGGCAGCGTGCCCATTGTCATCACCGGCGACGATGCCGAGGCGCTCGCGGCGTTGGTCGGCCACAGCCTGACGGTAGACGACGCACTGACGCTGCGGGGTCTCGCCGAGCTGTACCGCATCAACCAAAAGCCCCGCCGCGTGTAAAAGTGAGGGCGCCGGCGGGACAAACGCCTCCACCTTTCACCTGCTACAATGGGTCAAACTATTGCGATTACGGAGGTGTCTGCCATGTCGGACGATCTTCATCAAACTTCGTCAGGCAAGCGCCTGGACGTTATTAGCTGGGACGAGTTCTTTATGAGCGTGGCCATCGCCGCGCAGCGCCGCAGCAAGGACCCCAACACGCAGGTGGGTGCGTGCATCGCCAACACCAACCACCGCATCCTTTCGGTGGGCTACAACGGTACACCCTCGGCGCTCAACGACGACTTTTTCCCGTGGGGTACGAGCGACGACCCGCTGCAGGACAAGCACAACTACGTGGTCCATGCCGAGGCCAACGCCGTGCTCAACTACCGTGGCTCGCTCAAGGACCTCGAGGGTTCCACGGTCTACGTCACGCTGTTCCCGTGCCACGACTGCGCCAAGATTTTGGCTCAGGTGGGCGTGGGCGAGGTCGTCTACCTGGACAACAAGTACGCCGACACCGATGATGGACGCATCAGCCGCCGCATCCTCGACTCCTGTGGCATCAGCTACCGCCAGGTTATCGTCGATGTCCAGATTGGTACCGGGGGACAGGCTCGACAGTAATATGCGTTGTCGCTATCTGACGACGAACGCAGCTCAAAGAGTCCCGTCCCAAATTGACTACTCGTGAAAGTCGCGTCTGCGCGCATGGACGGCTCGTGAGCGGGTACATGGCTGTAGTAACATAGCTTCTGTCCGCGGGCGCGCCCGCTTTATTGTGAGAAAGGAGCCCCTGTGGCTGTTAACGAAGAGCTGCTTAAGAAGGTTCTTGAAGAGATTCGCCCCAACCTGCAGGCCGACGGCGGCGATATGGAGTATGTGGGCGTCGACGACGAGGGTGTCGTCAAACTGGAACTGCAGGGCGCTTGCGCCGGCTGCCCCATGAGCTCGCTGACCCTGTCCATGGGCATTGAGCGTATCCTGAAGGAGCATGTGCCCGGCGTTACCCGCGTTGAGCAGGTCAATGCTTCCGGCGAGGCCGAGGACCTGTACGACGAGTACGCGCCGTTCTAAGATGCGAAAGCTGCGGACGGCATACTCCGCATAGACGTTACGCCCAAATATGCGGCTGCGAGCGCAAGGCCCGCGGCCGCATTTGTATGTAGGGAGTAGGAGGGTCGACATGCTCAACGACTTCTACCATATGCTTGATCCTGTCGCGATCTCGGCGGGCCCCATCACCATCTACTGGTACGGCCTGGCCTACGTGGTCGGCGCCCTGCTCGCGGCGGTCGTCATGTACCGCACGCAGCGTCGCTGGGGCTTTAACATCACGATTGACGACCTTACGAGTGTCGTGGTCGGCGTGGTCTTTGGCCTCATTATCGGTGCGCGCCTGTTCTACGTCGTCTTTTACGGTGATGGCTACTACTGGGCGCACCCGCTCGAGATCTTTGCCACCAACGAGGGCGGCATGAGCTTCCATGGCGGTTTGGTGGGCGGCATCATCGGCGGCGTGCTCGTGTGCCGCATGTACAAGCTCGACGCCTGGACCATCGCCGACCTTGCCGTTATCGGTGCTCCGCTGGCCTTGTGCCTGGGCCGTTGTGCCAACTTTGTCAACGGCGAGCTGTGGGGCAAGCCGACCGATCTGCCATGGGGCGTGGTCTTTGGCGGGACTGCGGGCGAGATGCCGCGTCACCCCTCCCAGCTCTACGAGGCATTTCTTGAGGGCATCGTGCTCTTTTGCATTCTGCAGGTGCTCAGCCGCAAAAAGCCGCTACTGCCCCAAGGCACGTTTATGGGCGTGTTCGTGATGGGGTACGGCATCGTCCGCTTCCTCATTGAGTTTGTGCGCGTGCCCGATGCCCAGCTGGGTTATCTGCTGGGAGGCGTCATCACCATGGGCCAGCTGCTGAGTCTGCCGCTCGTGATTGCGGGCCTGGCGCTCATCATCTTCGCCCGACACCGCAATCGCCCCCAGCGCATCTACCTCGACGCCTAACCAAGACCACCACAAAGGGGACAGGCACCTTTGTGGTGGTTTGCTGGGCAACGATGACAGAACCGTAACGTTTCCCCAGATAAAACCTGCCAAAATAAACCTGTCCCTTTTTGGCAGGTTTCTAGAAAGGCTCTTTGGACTGTGAAGGATTCCGATCTCTCCACAACGGCTGCGCGCGACGCTGCCCGCATTGTCTGGTTTAAGCGCTACCCCGCCAAGCAGACGCTCATCGCATTTTTGCTCGCGCTGTTGGCGACCACGGCGTTTTCCATCGATCCCTCCCCGGTGTCGAGCAACGCAGTCTTGGCGATTGACCCCAAAGCCTCGGGCATGCTGTACGTGTGCTACGAGGTGCTCCTCTCGTTTGCCGGCCATACCGACGCGGTCATGCTGCTTGCACTTGCCTTCCTGCTCACCTTGCCGTTTCGCTACGTGTTCTTTGGCCGTGGCGACACCTGGCGTCCATCGATCATTCTGCCGTCGCTGTTCTTCGCCATCTGCATGGTGTTCGGCCGCAGCTACGATCTCACCGACTCGGCCGAGATTGTCCTTGGCGACAAAGCCCGCATCATCTGCGCCTGGATTGGCGGCGCGGGCTGGATGCTCCTAGCGATCGTTGCCTTCTACCTTGCCTTTGAGTGTCTAGATTGGCTGAGCTCTCGGCGCATTCCGTTTTCGGAAGCGCACTTTGGCCGCGTATGGCGTGTGGCTCACGCCGTGCTCTCGGTCCATCCCTTTGCCGGGTCCTTCCTGGTGCTTATGATCGCCTGGGCGCCCACGCTCATCGCTTCGCTGCCCGGTCTTTTTATGGGAGATACGGGTGCGCAGATTCGCCAGTGGTTCAACTATCCCAACGGCACGAGCGACTACCTGCGCCTACTCAACCCCAACGTGCTGCTCAACGGGCATCATCCCGTAGTGCACACGGCCATTATCGGCTCGTGCGTTCAGCTGGGGCTTTCGCTGTTCAACAGCGCTAACGCGGGTCTTGCCATCTACACCTGTGCTCAGTTCGTCATCACGGCCGCCTGCATGGCCTATTCCATTTCGTCGCTGCGCAAACTGGGCGTGAGCCTGCCGGTTCGCGGTGCGATCCTGCTGTTCTTTGCGTTTATGCCGATGTTCTCTAACTACGCGGCGTTGCTCACCAAAGACGTGCTCTTTGCCGACGCGTTTTTGGTGCTGCTGGTACAGACCGTCAAGCTCGTGGCATGTGGCTTGCCCCGTCGTGATGCCAATGCCGAGCGAGCGGGCGAGAAAGCCCCCGTGCTCTTTGCGCGCCACGACTGGCTGCTGCTCGCTCTGGGCGCCATGGGTTCCACGTTTCTGCGCAACGGCGGCCTGGTGTTTCCCCTGGCGGCATGCGTAATCGCGGCGGCGTTTTGCGTATGGGACGTGCATGTGGCTCGTCGTGCAGCCAAGCAGACTGGCGCTGCGCCTTCGGGCGCCATCCCGCGTTTCCGCTGGGTTGGCGTTCTCGCGGTGCTCGCGCTCTGCCTTGCCTCTAATATGTACTTCACCAAGGTCTTTATGCCGGCGCACGACATTACGCCCGGCTCCAAGCGCGAAATCCTCTCGATTCCGTTCCAGCAGACGGCTCGTTTCGTCCAAAAGCACGACGGCCTCAACTCGGGCGTCAACCCTACGGTTAAGGAGGACGGCACCATCGTGGAGGCACCCTGCGACGGTCTGGTGACCGACGAAGAGCGCGCCGTGATCGACCGCGTGCTCAAGTACGAGAACCTGGGCCGCCGCTACAACCCCGACAAGTCCGATGCCGTCAAGAACTGCTTTAACGAGTACGCCTCGCAGGAGGACATCGATGCCTATTTTGAGGTATGGGCTCAGATGTTTAAGAAGGATCCCGAGTGCTATATTTCGGCGCTTATCAATAACTACTATGGTTATTTTTATCCGAGCGCGCGCGATGCCTGGGTCTACAGCACGGCGCGTAGTGCCGAGATCATGGCGCGTCCCGACAACCTCAAGTACTTCGACTTCCATCCGGTTGACAGCAACGTGGTGCGCTGGTGTGACCATCTGATCAACCTATACCGTGTGGCGGTGCAGCGTGTTCCCTTTATCTCGCTCACCATGAGCTCGGCCACCTATGTGTGGATCATGATCGCCGTGGTGGTCTACCTGCTGCGTCGTCATTCATGGCGTGCGCTGGCGATCTGGGTGCCGCTGTTGGGCGTGTTCGCCGTGTGCCTGATTGGCCCGTGCAACGGCTCGACTTACATGCGCTACCTGTATCCGGTCATCGCCTGCATGCCCTTCGCCATCGGCGCCACCGTCACCCGCAGCGACTTCCTCTGGTTCTAACTTGGTGCATTGGGGGTCAGGTTTCTTTGCACCAAAGGGGTCATCATCACGACGCCTTCATTTTGGGGTTTATCTCGCAGGCCAGTAGGTATATCATAACGACGTTTGTTTATATTGCCCGAGCATCTGCGCTGGGCTTTAGGTCGAAACCGATAGGAGACACGTATGTCCGGACACTCTAAGTGGGCCACAACCAAGCATCGTAAGGGCGCGCAGGACGCCAAGCGTTCCGCCCTCTTCTCCAAGCTGAGCCGCAACATCACCGTTGCTGCCCGTCTCGGCGGCGACCCGCTGCCCGAGAACAACGCCAGCCTCGCCGCTGCCGTTGCCAAGGCCAAGGCTCAGTCCATGCCCAAGGACAAGATCAAGTCCGCTATCGACAAGGCATTTGGTTCGGGTGCTGACGCTGCCGTCTACGAGAACATCGTGTACGAGGGCTACGGTCCCGCCGGTGTCGCCGTCTACGTCGACTGCCTGACCGACAACCGCAACCGTACCGCCGCTGATGTCCGTTCCGCCTTCTCCCACGCTGGTGGCAACCTGGGCACCTCCGGCTCCGTCGCCTTCCAGTTTGAGCGTAAGGGCCAGATCGTCGTCGCCAAGGAGATCCTGGACGAGAACGCCAAGAAGGAGACCATGATCGCCAACGGTGCTGCCGGTGACGAGGATGAGTTCATGATGGCCATCGCCGAGGCCGGTGGCGAGGACTACGAGGATGCCGGCGAGGAGTGGATCGTCTGGACTACTGCCAACGAGGTCATGGCTGTCTCCAAGGCGCTCGAGGAGCAGGGCGTCCAGGTCAAGGGCTCCGAGACCACCATGGTCCCGACCACCCCGACCGAGGTCTCTGGCGCCGATGCCAAGAAGGTTCAGCGCCTCATCGACCGTCTTGAGGAGCTCGACGACGTCCAGGATGTTTACAGCACCATGGACATGACCGACGAGGTCATCGCTGCCCTCGAGGAGGAGTAGCGCCCGCACGGGTTAAGCCGTGCATATCTGGGCATAATGAAGCGAGCATGCAAGCCTCGTGGAATAGATGAGCCGGATCCGCGTGCGTAGAGCACCGGACCCGGCTCTTTTATAATGATGCGAACCGTTTTGCATTTCGAGAGCCGAGATTTGAAGGGAGCGCCACGTGCGCGTACTCAAACGAGCCCTAGCGATCGTGTATCTTGCCGCCGCCATCGTGGCGCTGGGTACGCTTGTCTGCCAGTTTTGGGGGCCGTATACGTATCGCTTTATGCTGCTGATGCGCGACCCCATGCCGCGCATTGTCGTGACGGCATGCGGCGGAGTTGTGGCGATTGGCGTGCTGGTAAGCTTCTTCCGCCTGATGTTTGCTCGTCGCGAGCCGTCCTGCGTGCATCCGGCGGGAGAGCGCAATATCGAGGTCACGCTCGCGGCGCTTTCTTCGTGCGCCAGGGCTGCTGCAGAGCGCGACGATCGCGTGATGATCGAGCATGTCGAGGCCCGCGTCCAAGGTTCCGACGATTCGCATGTCCGTTTTAAGGTCGAGGCTATCGCGCTTGACGATAAGGACGTGGCATCTCTGGCTACCGCGATGCAGCAGCGCATCGAGGAAGCTTGCGACACCATGCTCGGCACGCCGGGTACGACCACGCGCGTCCGTTTTTTGCCGTCCAAGACTACCGTCCAGACCGTGGAGGTTTCCGGTGAGTGATACCAATCAAGACAAGACCGTCCGCACCCCGCGCCTGACCATCGATCAGAGCGCTGCGCCGGCAGGCGAGGTCGTCGATCCCAAGGTGGAGGGTACCGAGTCGCATGACGCGGTCGCCGATGATTTTGATGAGGCCATGGGTCTCATCAAGGGTACGGGGGCAGCCATCTGGAGCTATGCCGTCCGTCATCCCAACACCACGCTCGGAGCCGTCGCGGGTTTTGTGCTCGCTGTGCTGGTGCTCACGCTCGGCCTGTGGGATACGCTCGTCATCGCATTCTTTGTGCTGATCGGCGGCGTGATTGGCCAGATCCGCGACGGCGAGAACGGAATCGTCAACTTCCTTGGCCGCCTGTTTAGTGGCCGCTAGCATGTATTCGACTGTCGCATCCGCGGCAGGCATAAGGAGGAACCATGGCTTTTAACACGAAGGTCGATGTGGCCGATACCGAGGTCGAGGCAGACGAGACCGTCACCGCCGAGGCCGAGGACGTAACGCTCGAGGACGAGGCGCTCGTCGAGGCCGAACCCGCCGACGATGCGGACGAGGACGATGAGGAAACAGACGAGTCCGAGGACTCGCTGACCTATTCCAACGGTGTGATTGAGAAGATCGTCGCTATGGCCACCCGCGAGGTGCCGCACGTCTTGGGCATGAAGGGCAACCTCATGCACTTTGTGCAGGAGCAGTTTGGTGCCGAGAATCTGACCAAGGGCGTGACGGTCGAGGTCACCGATGACAACCGCGTGGTCGTCAACATTTCCGTCATTATCGAGTACGGCGCCTACGCGCCCGCGATTTTCGACGACGTTAAGGCACGCGTGACCGAGCGTCTGGCTGCGATGACCGGCCTTGAGGTGGCGGGCGTCAACCTGCGCATCGAGGATGTCATCACCCCCGAGGAGTACGAGCACCGCACCAACCAGCACGAGTAGCCTACCAAAAAGGTAACCTGCCAAAAAGGGACAGGTTTATTTTGGCAGGTTTTATCTGCGAAAACGTCAAACGGCCGGTCGCACGGATGTATGTGCGGCCGGCCGTTATTTGTATGCCCCCGATGTAGGCATACCGCTCGTCTAACTAGGGGTTGCAATCGTCGCGTTCCGCGTTACCCTAATGGGCGCATTGTTTCCAAATTGTTAACGAGGGGTTGCCGTAATGGCTGACGAGCACGAAACAGAAAGCCAGGCATGGGCAATTGAGGCTGCCGCGGCAGAGGCGGCATCGCGAGCTGCCGAGGAGGTGCATCGTCCTCCCGTGGTGCCGATGGAGCGCGTGGTTGATCGCACCGATATTGAGCGCGGCGAGCGTGCCGGCCAAAAGCGCAGCCAGGAGCCGGGCTTCCCGCGCTTTTTCGCCGAGCTCAATCTGGGCCTGATTCTTACGGCCTTTGCCATCGTTGCGTTTAAAACCCCTAATCACTTTGCTTTTGGCGGCACCTCGGGCGTGTCGGTCATTCTGTCCACGCTGTTCCCGACCCTGCCCGTCGGCGTCTTTATGTGGATTATCAACGCGGTTCTCGTCGTTTTGGGCTTTATCTTTTTGGAGCGCAAGGCAATCCTGTGGAGCGTCTTCGCCTCGTTTGCGCTGTCCGCCTATGTTTCGTTTTTTGAGCTCTTTATTCCGACTGATGTTTCGATGACGGGCGATATGTGGCTCGACCTGTGCTTTGCCGTGATACTGCCGGCGCTCGGCAGCGCCATCGTCTTTGATATTGGCGCCTCGACGGGCGGCACGGACATCCTCGCCATGATCCTCAAGCGCCGCACCACGCTCGAGATTGGCCGCGCGCTGCTGTTGGTCGATATCGGCATCGTGGCCATCGCGGCCTTTTTGTATGGTCCGCGTGTCGGCCTGTATTGCGTGCTCGGCCTGTTTGCCAAGACGCTCGTGGTCGACAAGGCCATCGAGAGCATTCACCTTCGTAAGGTCTGCACGGTCATTTGTTCCGAGCCCCTTAAGGTCGAGGAGTTTATCGTCAAACATCTCAACCGTACGGCGACTATCAGCCGCGGCTATGGTGCCTTTTCGGGCAAGTGCGTGACGGTGATCATGAGCGTGCTGAGCCGTCGCGAGGCCGTGCAGCTGCGCCGCTATGCGCGCGAAGTCGATCCGGGTGCCTTTATCACGATCGTCGACAGTTCCGAGATCGTCGGCAAGGGTTTCCGCGGTACGAACTAGCGCGGACACACTCATCAAACAATCCAAAAGCGCCTCGCGCGTTGCAAATACGTCATCTAAGAGTATTTGTCCTCACCTTGGGTGATAATGATGACCAAGACATCGTTTGCGATCCAGGTGATTCGCTCTAGATACGAAGGGATGATTTCGATGTTCTGTTCGCAGTGTGGCGCTCCTATGGGCGATAACGACAAGTTCTGCGGCGTGTGCGGTGCTCCTAATGCTGGTGCTGCAGCTTCCGCCCCTCAGGGTCAGCCTCAGCCTCAGCAGTTTGTCCCTCAACCTGCCATGAACGTACCTAAAGGCTGCACGGCTCAGGCGTTTGAGGATATGACCAAGACTCCGGGCGTGCTGCAGCGCGTGTGCCAGATTGCCTTTTTGCCGGCGCTTATCTGTGTCGTGTCGGTGCTCGTGCTGTTTATTCCCGTTATCGGCGGTATTGCAGCCGCTATCGGCTTTTTGGCCGCTTACGTGGCGAGCGTGTGCGGTTCGGGCTTTGGCATCGAGTGGGGTCGCGATCTGTCGCTTAAGATTGATGACGGTATGGATCGTCCGTTGATGCGTTCCACATCGTTTGGCCTTGGAGTCTTTTCGAGCGTTATTTCGGTCGTGCTCGAGGTTATCGCTGCCATTCCCGTTATCGGTGTAGTGCTTTCGCTGGTGGAGAGCGTGGTAATTGGTAATTGGCGCCGCGGGCTCGTATTCGTATTACGGCTCTTATGCGCTCGAGGCTGCGCTGTTTGGCTCGCTTGGTCTGCTTGTCCTGGCTATGATTGCCACGGCGGTCCTGGGGGTCTTCTTTAAGATGTTCGCCGACATTGCCGTGATGCACTTTGCGGTGACCGGTCGCGTCGAGAGCGCGTTTTCGCTCGATAAGGTCTGGGCGGCCTTTAAGAACAATAAGACCAAGCTGTTTTGCGCTTCGTGGCTTCCCGAGTTTTTGACGGGCCTGGTCGCCAACGTTGTCACATGGATCTTGACAGCCATCTTTGGCGCCATTGCCTCTGTCGGTATGTATAGATACTACTATCGTCCTACGGGTATTGAGGCGATTGTTGCCGGCGGCGGCATCACACTCGTGCTGTTCCTGGTGCTGATCGCTTTCGTTACCGTATTTCTTACGGTCTTTGGCAAGATGCTCAAGTACCGTGCCGTTGGCTATTGGGTTGCACGTTATGCAAGCGAGTGGGCTGACGAGGACAAGGACGATGTCCTGACTTTTGTATTGCCCTTCGAGAAGAAGCCTACACCTACGGGCTTTAATCCCATGGCCGCTGGTGCTGCACCTGCACCCGCACCTGCGCCTGCAACGTCGCCCGCGCCGACGTCTGCTCCGGCACCGGCCCCTACACCCGCACCGGCGCCCGAGGCCACGCCTGCAGAACCCGATTGGAATGCCGTTGCCACGCCGGCGGATGAGTCGGGCGATAACCCTGCTGCCGAAAACAATCAAACCGAATAGTCGGTCGAGACGCCCTGGGCAACTGAACCCGGAGCGCCTTTTTCTACGGCGAAAGCAAGAAAATGCCTGGAAAACGGTTGTGGCATTATCTCTCGGTAATTGATCAATGTTGCGCAACAACGTCGCGGCTATTGTTGAGGACATAGACGTGTTAGGTTTGAAGGCGTGCGACGCCTTAGGAAAAGGAGAAGTTGATGTTCTGTCCCACTTGCGGCTCTCCCATTTCGGATGATGCCAAATTCTGCCCTGTTTGCGGATCCGCCGTTGGTGCCGCTTCTGCCGCTGCGGCCCCGCAGCCCCAGCCCGCTCCGGCCCAGACTATTCAGCCCGCGCCCCAGCCTCAGCAGCAGTACACCGGTCAGCAGCAGTGCACCGGTCAATACGCCCAACAGTCCGCATCCGCTCCGATGGACTATGGCCCCGTCAAGGCTGACCGCAGCCTGATCGGCTGGCTGCTGCTCTCTCTTGTGACCTGCGGTATCTATTCGTTCTACTTCCTGTATTGCTTGGCCCGCGACATCAATGTCATGTGCCAGGACGACGGCGATTCCACGCCGGGTCTGGCGGCATTCATCCTGCTGTCGTTTGTGACCTGCGGCTTCTACGCGTACTACTGGTATTACAAGATTGGCAACCGCCTGCAGGCCAACGCTCCTCGCTACGGCCTGGTGTTCCAGGAAAACGGCACCACCGTTCTTCTGTGGCAGATCATCGGCGTGCTGCTGTGCGGTCTTGGCCCCATCTTTGCCATGAACATCATCATCAATAATACCAATGCCATGGCAACGGCTTACAACATCCGTCTTGGCGCTCATGCCTAACAATAAGGGCGGCGTGAACAGCTCCCAGGGACATAAGGGCACGGCGGAGCTCCTTCGCCGCGCCCTTTCTTGCACCGGCGCGCTCTTTGTCGCCTGGCTCGCGCTCTACCTGCTCGACATCGGCTGCATTTTTCGATTGATGACGGGCATTCCTTGTCCGGGATGCGGTATGACGAGGGCGTGGCTGGCGGCGCTGCGCCTCGATTTTGCGGCGGCCTTTGCCTACCATCCGCTGTTTTGGGTGGTACCGATTGCGTTTGTGCTCGCGTTCGTGCGCGAGGAGGTGGCATCGAGCAAGCTAAAGCGTGGTATCGACATTGCGGTCGCCATGTTGTGCGTGCTGGTCGTCGCCGTATGGATCGTGCGCCTTATCAATCCGGCAGACGCGGGCCTGCTCTTTGGTGGTCACGCTCCCGCCGGAGTTCCCACCGATATCATCCACCTCGAACCCCCACGCTGGCTCTGCCATTTGAGGATGGGGTACAAATGGCAGAAATAGCGTTTGACAAATGAGCGGGGGCGGACGAGTCGAAACGTCCGCCCCCGCTTTGACATCGCGATGTGGCTATGACTGCGAGATGCCAGCGAATCGACTACTCGTCGTGCTTTCCCTCGCAGCGAGCGGCAGCCCGCGCATCGTGGATGCCCTTGATTGCGGCATGGCGGGCGGTGCGGGCATCGTGCATGGCGTCGCGCGCCTCAGCGGCCGTTGCCTTGGCAGAGCGCAGTTTGGCGGCCAAGTCGGGGTTGGTTTCGGCAACCGCGGCGATCGTGGGGCCGTCGAGCTCCTCTTGCGTGGGCTCGGCCAAAAAGTCGATGGCATACTGGGCGGCTACCATGGAACCCTTGGACAGTACCGACTCGTCGATCTTGTAAAAGCAGGAATGCTGGGCGTACGTGGCGCCAATCTTGGGGTTACGCGTACCTACAAAGGCGAGCACGCCCGGCACGCGGCGCAGGTACTCCGAAAAATCCTCGCCCGAGAGCGTGCCACGGTAATGGCCTTGACCGGTGGGGCCCAGGCACTTGATTACGGTCTGACGGCAGCGCTCGCTCGAAGCTGAGTCGTTTTCGACCTTGTAGTTGGCGATGGTGTAGTCGGTGAGCTCTGCCTCGGCGCCCAGAGCTGCTGCGGTATGCTCCACGATGCGTCGCATAAGCTCCGGCATTTCCTCGTGGGTCGAATCGCCGTAGGTGCGCACCGTGCCGGCGAGGTAGGCCGTGCCGGCGATAACGTTGCGCGCGGTGCCGCCGTGCAGCTCGCCGACGGTGATGACAGCCGGTTCGTAGGGGCTGATCTCGCGCGAAACGATGGTCTGCAGGGCGTTGACGATCTCGGCGGCAACCATAACGGCGTCGTGGCCGCGCTGGGGCATGGCGCCGTGGCATGAGGTGCCGCGGACGTCGATGCGGAACCAGTCGGTATTGGCCATGCGCGGGCCGGGCTCGCAGCTTACGGTGCCGGCGTCGACCTCGCTCCAGATGTGCGCGGCGTAGGCACCATCGACGCCGTCGAGCACGCCCGTGCCGATCATGAGTTTCGCGCCCTGACCGTTTTCCTCGCTGGGCTGGAAGACGATGCGGACCTCGCCGTGGATGTCGTCAGTCATATGGCGCAGGATTTGCAGCGTGCCGAGCATCATGGCGATGTGGCAGTCGTGGCCGCAGGCGTGCATGCAACCCTCGTTGACGCTGGCGAACTCCTCGCCGGTCTGCTCGGTGACGGGCAGGGCGTCGATATCGGCGCGCAGCAGGATACGGCGGCGCGGCGTGCCGTCCTCGCGGTAGGCATCCGGCGCGGTACCGCGAAGCGTTGCCACCAAGCCGGTCTTGAGCGGACGCTCGTAGGGGATATTCATGGCGTCGAGCTGGTTGGCGATGTCAGAGGTTGTGCGCTCCTCGGCAAGGCTCAGCTCCGGATGCTTATGGAAGTGCCGACGCTGCTTGATGATATAGGGCTCAAACTCGGCGGCGATATCTCGGATGGCCGCGGTGACGTCGTCTGCCGCGCGAGCCTCGGTCGCCGCCATAATCTGCTGTGCCTTGGTCTTCGTCATGATCGATTTGCTCCTTGCTGGGTTGATCGCAAAATCGTACAGGCTCTCTCCAGTATGCCACCTGCCGCTAGGGCTGGCAAAGCTGCCGTTTGCCGCTTGGCATTTTGTAACCGAGACGGGGGAGTACACTCGGGGGTGTTGAATTTCCTGCCAGAGATGGGGATGCCCATGCAACATATCGATCGGATTATCCGCTCCAAGAACGTCTTTACCGCGCAAGACGGCATCGATACTGCTCGTGAGCTGGCGATTGCCATCGCAGGTGACCGTATCGTCGCAGTCGGCAAGCCCGATGACGTGATCGCTGCCGCTCCCGCCGCCACGCCGGTTCTCGACTACGGCGAGCAGTTTGTCTGCCCCGGTTTCCATGACGCTCATCTGCACTTCTTCCATACCTCGGTCGGTTCCTCGCCGTACATGCTCATGGATATGGGCACGTCCGAGGCGGCGCTGGTACAGCACGCGCTCGAGTTTTCCCAGGACCTGCCCGACGACGCTTGGGTTGTGACGCAGGGCTGGCGCGACTACCGTTGGGACCCGCCCGAGCATCCTACCAAGGCGTCGCTCGATGCGGCATTCCCCGATCGTCCCTGCGTTATGTACTCGGGCGACGGCCACACGCTGTGGCTCAACAGCCGCGCACTCGAGGCGCTCGGCGTCACGCGCGACAGCGAGCCGCCGGCGGGCGGCAGCTACGACAAGGACGCAAACGGCGAGCTCACGGGCATTGCTCACGAAGCGGCTGCCATGCAGCTGTTGCCGCGCTGTCTTGAGTGGCTGGGCGAAGATCGCATCGCAAGCGCTTACGCCGATCAAATGAGGCGCATGGCCGAGCAGGGCATCACCTCGATCTGCGATATGTCGCTCATGCCCATGCCGGGCTGTGATTTTATCCGCGACGATGTCTACGACAAGCTGCAGACGACCGGCAAGCTGGGCATTCGTGCCCATCTGTTCCCCACGCTGCTGGATGACCAGTCGCGTCTAGAAGAGCTCCAGGTACGTTACGCGAACAACGCGCTGCTTTCGGCGCCAGGTTTTAAGCAGTTCTTCGACGGCGTGTCGAGCGAACACACGGCATATCTCACCGAGCCCTATACCAATCCGCGCTTCCCGGGCGACCAGGGCCGTCTGACGGTCCCGGCTGAGCGCATGCGCAAACTGGTTCTGGCGGCCGCGGAGCGCGGTCATACCGTACGCATCCACGTTATTGGTGACGGTGCGATTCATGCCGCGCTGGATATCTTCGAGGAAGCGGCCGACCTGTACGGCCTGCCCCAGCACGGCCATAACACGCTCGAGCACCTAGAGAACCTTCTGCTCGAGGACATCGACCGCCTGCGCAAGCTCAACGTGGTCGCCTCGAGCCAGCCCTGCCATATTACGCTCGATCCGGGTGGACCGGAGCGCGATCTAGGCCTGGAGCGCAGCCGCATCATGTGGCCGTTCGCAACCTATAAGCAGCGCGGCATTCGCCAAGCCTTCGGTACCGACAGCCCTATCACGCCCGTTACCAGCATGAACGTGCTCTACACGGCTATCACGCGCCAGGACCCCAAAAGCCACTGGCCCGAGGGCGGCTGGTTGCCGAGCGAGCGCATCGATGCAGCAACGGCTCTGCGCAACTACACCCTGGGCAGCGCCTATGCAGCGGGCGACGAGCAAAACCTCGGCAGCTTGGAGCCTGGCAAGTACGCCGACCTGGTAGTCCTGGACCAAAACCCGCTCACCATCGACCCCCAAGAGCTCCAGGCCACCAAGGTTCAGGCCACCTACCTGGCAGGTAACGTAATCTACGAGCGCTAGCCTCATACCTCACTCATAGGGGGCACGTTTCAGTAACGTGCCCCTTTCTTATTCGCACCATCTGCATCGCCATTTTGCTGCACTGACTTTCCTGAATGCCGGGGCCGAATTAGTCAACCTGGCTCCCGGGGCGGACCGGAGGGCATGAAGTTTGTCGCGAGTTCCGCACGCAAAGGAAAGCACTTAATGTGCTTTCCGTCTTGCGCAGGACTGTAGAGCAGCAAACTTCATGCCCTCCGGTCCGCCCCGGGAGCCACTGCTAAGTTATCCCCAGGCATTCAGAAAATCTAAGTGCCAAAAAATAAGATTTTTTGACTCTGTGTTGTATAACCCGCCATTCGTGGGTACCATTCAACGCGTACGCAAACAAAAAAGGGTTAATTCGCGTGGCATAACCACGCGGCCCAAAAAGGAGGAGACAAGCATGTCGTCTTTGAAGCCGCTTGCAGATCGTGTTCTGGTCAAGCCCGACGAGGCCGAGCAGAAGACCGCTTCTGGTCTGTATATCGCCAGCAACGCTCAGGAGAAGCCGCAGCGCGGCACCATCGTTGCCGTTGGCGCCGGCAAGGTCAACGACAAGGGTGAGCGCATCCCCATGGACGTTCAGGTCGGCGACGTTGTCATCTACGGTAAGTTCGGTGGCAACGAGGTCAAGGTCGACGGCGAGAAGTATCTGCTGATGCGTGCCGACGACATCTACGCCGTCGTTGAGGCCTAGTCTCGTCAGACTCTCTGATTCGTCTTTGAGCGCGCCGTCGCATAGGACTCGGAAGCGGCGACGCGAGTCACATTTCTTTTGGAGGATTACCCACTATGGCAAAGAACATTACGTTCAACACCGATGCCCGCGCTAAGCTCGCCAAGGGCGTCAACACCCTGGCCGACGCCGTTACCGTCACCATGGGCCCCAAGGGCCGCTACGTTGCGCTGCAGCGCACGTTCGGTGCCCCGACCATCACCAACGACGGCGTTTCCGTCGCTAAGGAGATCGAACTCGAGGACAACATCGAGAACATGGGCGCCCAGCTGGTGAAGGAGGTCGCCACCAAGACCAACGACACCGTGGGTGACGGCACCACCACCGCAACCCTGCTCGCCCAGGCCATCGTCAACGACGGTCTGCGCAACGTCGCCGCTGGCGCCAACCCGCTGGCCATCCGTCGCGGCATCGACAAGGCCGTCAACGCCGCCGTCGCCGAGATGAAGAAGCAGGCCAAGCCGGTCGAGACCAAGGAGCAGATTGCCTCCGTCGGTACCATCTCCGCCGGTGACCCCGAGGTCGGCGAGAAGATCGCCGAGGCCATGGAGGTCGTGGGCAAGGACGGCGTCATCACCGTCGAGGATTCCCAGACGTTCGACATCACCATCGACACCGTCGAGGGTATGCAGTTCGACAAGGGCTATGTCTCCGCTTACTTCGTCACGGATAACGACCGCATGGAGGCCGTGATGAAGGATCCGTACATCCTCATCACCGACCAGAAGATCTCCAGCGTCCAGGACATCATGCCCGTTCTCGAGGCTGTCCAGCGCGCTGGTCGTGGCCTGCTCATCATCGCTGAGGACATCGACGGCGAGGCTCTGCCCACCCTCGTCCTCAACAAGATCCGTGGCGCTCTCAACGTCTGCGCTGTCAAGGCCCCGGGCTACGGCGATCGCCGCAAGCGCATCCTCGAGGACATCGCCGTCCTCACTGGTGGCCAGGCTGCTCTGGACGAGCTGGGTGTGAAGGTCGCTGACATCACCGCCGATATGCTCGGTACCGCTAAGTCCGTCACCATCTCCAAGGACAACACCGTCGTCGTCGGCGGCGCTGGCTCCAAGGAGGCCATCGACGCCCGTATCGCTCAGATCAAGGGCGAGATGGAGAACACCACCTCTGACTTCGACCGCGAGAAGCTCCAGGAGCGCCTGGCCAAGCTCTCCGGTGGCGTTGCCGTCATCAAGGTTGGCGCTGCTACCGAGTCCGAGCTCAAGGAGATCAAGCACCGCGTCGAGGATGCCCTGCAGGCTACCCGCGCTGCTGTCGAGGAGGGCATTGTCGCTGGTGGCGGCGTCGCCTTCATGGACGCTGCTCCTGCGCTCGACGCTGTCGAGATCGATGACCCCGAGGAGAAGATCGGCGTCGACATCGTCAAGAAGGCTCTGACCGCTCCGGTCGCTACCATCGCCAAGAACGCTGGCTTTGAGGGCGCTGTCGTGGTCGACAAGGTTGCCGAGCTGCCCACCGGCCAGGGTCTCAACTCTGCCAACGGCGAGTGGGGCGACATGATCGAGATGGGCGTCCTCGACCCCGTCAAGGTCAGCCGCGTCACCCTGCAGAACGCTGCTTCTGTCGCCAGCCTGATCCTCATCACCGAGGCCACCGTCTCCGATGTGCCCAAGAACACTCAGCTTGAGGACGCTATCGCTGCTGCCACCGCTGGTCAGCAGGGCGGCGGTATGTACTAAGGCCGACAAGGTCTAGAACTCCCACCGGGAATCCGGGGGCGTGACGGGGGTTTCTCTCCGGAACGTCCTCGGTTAGATTGGGACCCCTTGTCCTGCTCCTTTGGAGCCGCGGACAAGGGGTCCTTTTTGTGCTGAATTATTGTTCAACTTTTCGAAATCTCTCATTTGTTCGACTTTAATCGACTGTCTGCTCAATTGAGTGGCGGGCTCGTCTCGACTCGCGTCTTGCAAGTTCTTGGGTAGACGGCTTGCTCGAGGTTTATGAAAGGGGCCGTCCCGCGGGACGGCCCCTTACTTGCTATCTGACTTTGGCAGGATCGAACTCATTCGATATATCTTCGATGCCATCAGATTGAAGAATGAGCTCGCTAGGCAGATGGTGGCCCATCGGATCGATTAGGAAATCGAGTCCTGCCCTTCTGGCCGTTTTTGCGACTGGGATGAAGTCTGTGTCACCAGCTATGAGAACGATTTGATCAACAGTTCTCCCATGGGCGAGCGAGGCGACATCGAGTCCGATTCTCATGTCAACACCGGATTGCTTTAACCCAACGAGGGTGAAATCTTCCTGCCCGAGGTCGGTTGTTGTCAACTCACCCTTGAGTAGCTTCTTGAGCGATTCTTGTTTCAAGTTGTAATGCGCGTTCGCTGAGCGTAGTTCGCCCATGCGCATCGCAACTTTCCTCTTCTCCCCGAGGGCTGCGTGGAAATCGGACATCCATACATTGGAGGGATGCTTCCGGCTGAACACGGTACTGTGTTCGTCCCAGGGCTGCTTAAAAGTGCCGTTTTCTAGTGGTGGACAGTTGTAGAAGAAGATTCTGTATAGGGAGCGGTCGCCGTATTCTAGCGTCATCTTTCGTTTAGCGGATATGTGCCGCAGGGCATAGGCATGACATTCCGATGCGCGCTTTTCGGGTGAAGTGTCTCCCCATAGCCTGCGCGCTCGTTTCAGGAAGAAATTTCCATCGATTAGGACAGCGGTTCTTGTCATGATATCTCCTGCTACATGAATTGACCCCCGAGCTGTGGTACTCCGGCTAAAGATTGGAGCCACTGTCGGAGGTCTTCAAAAAACGGAGGACAGGGAGATGGCGGAAAACCTAATTTCTCTGTCTGGCTTGAGTCTACATCCATTGACTCAGCAATTTGTGGTGGAATTCGGGTTAGATTGTGGAATCGCGCCCTTTGCACTTCGGGGAATTCTGTGTTGACTGCCCTTCTTGATCTTTCGTACTTGCCTGCGATCAGTTGTTAGCGTGCTGCAGCATTGTTGTTGCGCCACTCTATCCCGGGCGTATTTGTGGGGCGTTTCCCTACCATAAATTACCCTTGGCATACTTGCGCGAAAGCCTACTGGTGCTACACTTGCAAGTGCTGTTTCAGGGCGGGGTGGAATTCCCCACTGGCGGTAAATCGGGCGGTGCCAAAGGGGTGCCGTGGCGCAGGCGAGGCGTCTGCGACCGAGCCGATGAGTCCGCGACCCGTGTGTGCGTTGGTTCGCATGTCGGCTGAACTGGTGAGATCCCAGTACCAACGGTTAGAGTCCGGATGAAAGAGGCAGGTGATCTTATGTCTGAACAGTCGCAGCATATCCATTTTGAGAACACGAATAGGTGGAGCACCAAACAGCTCGTTATCATGGCGTTGATGTGCGCCTTGGGCGCCCTGTTTATGTACGTGCAGCTGCCCATCCTTCCTTCGGCGCCGTTTTTGACGTATGACCCGTCGCTGGTGCCGGCGATGGTGTGCGGGTTTGCGTACGGTCCCGGTGCCGGTACTGCTGTTGCCGCCATGGCGATCGTTATCCATGCGCTCACCACGGGTGACTGGGTCGGCGCGCTTATGAACTTGGTCGCTACGCTGGGCTTTATTCTGCCCGCGGCGATCGTCTACCAAAAGATGCACACCTACAAGGGTGCCGTGATTGGTCTGGTGCTCGGCGTCATTGCCGCTACGGCGCTGTCCATGGTTGCGAACCTGACCATCGGCGTTTGGTTCTGGTATGGCTCGGTCGATGTGATCGCCCCGCTCATGATTCCTGCCGTGCTGCCGTTCAACCTTATCAAGACCGTGCTTAATTCGGTATTGACGCTTGCGGTGTACAAGGCGGTCTCCAACCTCATCACGCCTAAAAAGGACCAGGTCAAAGGCCGCGCATGATTGAGTGTCGGGGCGTTTCCTTTAGCTATGACGGTGCCGTACCGGCGCTCGACGGCGTCGATCTGAATATCGAGGACGGCGAGTTTTTCTGCATCCTCGGTGGTAATGGGTCGGGCAAGTCGACGTTTGCCAAGCATCTGAATGCACTGCTGCAGCCCGACGCGGGCACGGTACGCATCAACGGCATGGATGCGTCCGACCCCGAGCTGGTCTACGACATTCGTTCGACCGCGGGCATGGTGTTCCAGAATCCCGATGATCAGCTGGTGGCAACGCTTGTCGAAGATGACGTTGCGTTCGGTCCCGAAAACCTTGGCGTGCCATCGGCGCAAATTGCGCAGCGCGTACGCGAGGCGCTGAAGGGCGTGGGCCTGGTGGGCTTTGAGCACCACGAGACCCATGCGCTTTCGGGTGGTCAAAAGCAACGCGTGGCGCTTGCCGGCGTGCTCGCCATGGAGCCGCGCGTTCTCATTTTGGATGAGGCCTCCTCGATGCTCGATCCGCGCGGGCGCAAGGGCCTTATGAAGGCCTGTCACGCGCTGCACGAACGCGGCATGACCATCGTGATGATTACGCACTTTATGGAAGAGGCCGCTGAGGCCGATCGCGTTGCTGTCTTCCAAGCGGGCCGCGTTGCCATGTTGGGCACGCCCGAGGAGATCTTGACGCAGGCGGACGAACTCGCGCAGCTCAACCTTGATATGCCGGAGTCGTGCCGTTTGGGCATGGCGCTTCGTGCGAAGGGCGTGCCCGTTTGCGCGCAGGTGCGTGAGGCGGATATGGTCGCCGAGATTGCGCAGGCTTATGCCGAGCGAAGTGGAGCAGGCATCGCGGGGCAGTCTTCCGTATCCCAGTCGGAAATCGCTGACGGCACTGTTCCGGTAGACAACGAGGGCAACGCGTCGGAGCCCGTCATTGAGCTATCCCATGTTTCGTACAGTTATTCGCTCAGTCCGCGCGAGCGCCGCCGCTGGCATAAACGCTCGGCCACTGCGGGCAAATCGAGCAAACAGGCTCTCTGGGGAAACGACCCCAGCAGCCCGTGGGCACTGCGCGATGTATCGCTGACGGTGCGTCGCGGCGAATTCCTGGGCTTGGCAGGTCATACCGGTTCGGGTAAGTCGACGCTGGTCCAGCATCTCAACGGTTTGATTCGCCCCCAGGGGGGATCCGTTCGCGCGCTGGGGCTCGATCTGTCAAACAAGAAAGACGCCGCCGCGGTTAAGGCCAAGGTCGGCGTGGTGTTTCAATATCCTGAGCGTCAGCTGTTTGCCGATACCGTGGCGCAGGACGTGGCGTTTGGTCCGCATAACCTTGGCTTGCCGCAAGATGAAGTCGACCGTCGTGTCGAGTCATCGCTCTCACGCGTGGGCCTCGACCTTTCCACGGTCGGCGACAAGAGTCCCTTTGAGCTTTCGGGCGGTCAGCAACGGCGTGTGGCATTCGCCGGCGTGCTCGCCATGGAGCCCGAAGTCCTGGTGCTCGATGAGCCCATGGCGGGGCTCGATCCGGCTGCGCGCAGGGATTTCCTTGAGCTTATCGATCGACTTCACCGCGATGGCCTGACCGTTGTCATGGTTTCGCATAGTATGGATGACCTGGCCAATTGCTGCGACCGCATCGTCGTAATGAACGAAGGCGCGGTGTTTGCCGAGGGAACCCCCGCGCAGGTGTTTGCGCACGCCGATGAGCTCAAGTCGATCGGCTTGGGCGTTCCCGCCGCCCAGCGTATGGCGCTGGCGCTTACGGAGGCGGGCGTGCCGCTGCGTCGCGGCGGGCTCTATACGGTTGAGTCGTTGGCCGACGAGTTGGCAGATTTGCTGATCGGTCGCTCAGACGGCTCTTCTAACGTCTCGGACATTGCTAAATCCAAGACGGTCGCGCGAGAGGAGGGCTGCTGATGGAGGCGTTTTCGTTTGGCAGCTACTATCCCGGCGATAGTGCGTTCCACCGCCTGGACCCGCGAACTAAGTTGCTCTTGGGCTTTGTGTTTCTGATCACGACGCTCACAGTCAGCAGCTTCCGCGGACTGGCCCCGGTCGCAATTTTCGTTGTCCTGATCTATACCGTGTCCCGGGTGCCGTTGCGCCGGGTCCTATCATCGATGGCACCATTGCTGGCAATCGTCGTCGTGGTCGCGGTGCTCAACTTGTTTACCGATCAGAGTGGGCGCATCCTGTGGCAGCTCGGCTTTCTGCAGATAAGCGAGGGCTCACTGCGTTCTGCCGCCTTTATGGCGTGCCGCCTGACGTTGATGATGGCCGGCATGAGCGCCATTACACTCACCACGCCGACGCTCGACCTCACCGCGGGCTTTGAGCGCCTGCTCGCGCCGTTTGCGCGTGTGGGACTTCCTGCGCACGAGCTCGGCATGATTATGGGTATCGCGCTGCGCTTTATGCCGCAGTTTGCCACCGAGATGAAGCAGACGGCGGACGCGCAGGCAAGCCGCGGCGCGCGCGTGACGGGCGGTCCGCTCGGCGGCGTGCGTATGCTCGGCAGTGTGGCGATTCCGCTGTTCACGGGCGTGTTCCGCCATGCCGAGACGCTGTCTGCCGCCATGGATGCACGCTGCTATCACGGCGAGCAGGGCCGCACGCGCCTGCATGCGCTTGCATTTGGCCGCGGCGATGCGTTGGCGGCGGTGGTGACGGCGTTGCTGCTCATCTGCGTCATCGTCATCAACCTTCAACTTGTTTAGGCGCGATTCGAGCGCAAGAAAGGGGTCCCTATGACCGACAACGACCGCACGGCTCAGCTTGAGCTCGCCTGTTCGTATCTCAGGCGCATTCCGGCGTGGTATCTGGCCACGACCGATGTAGCCGACGGGCATCAGCCTCGCGTGAGGCCGTTTTCGTTTGCCATGGTCGATGACGGTAAACTGTGGTTTTGTACGTCGCGCGACAAAGATGTGTGGGCGGAGCTGAGCGCGAATCCCAAGTTTGAGCTCTCGGGCTGGAAGCCGGGGGAATGTTGGATCGTATTGACCGGCGAAGCCGCACTTGAGGACGACGCAGTTGCGAGCGACAAGGTGCGTCAAGCGGGTTTTAAGCACATGGTGGGCATTGGCGAGGAACACGAGAGTGCCAACGACGGCCGCCTTGCTTTCTTTTCGGTCCGCAACATTGCCGCGCGCTTCTGTGATATCGACGGCAGCGAGGAGCGCCTGGAGCTCTAGCTCGCACAAACCGGGCTCCCAAACTAGCTAGTACAGGAGGAAACGTGGACGGATTGAATACGGTGTTGGAGTATCTGACGTCGGTGCCGGCATGGTATTTGGCGACGAGCGTTGACGGACAGCCTCATGTGCGTCCGTTTTCGTTTGCGCAGATCCAGGATGGCAAGCTGTGGTTTGTAACAGCGCGCACCAAAGATGTGTGGCAAGAGCTGCTGCAAAACCAGCGCTTTGAGGCCACGAGTTGGTGGCCGGGCCATGGCTGGCTCATCTTGCGCGGGCGTGCCGGCTTGGATGACCGGGCTTTAGACGAAATGCGCGAAGCCGGGTGGAAGCATCTAGAGCACCTGGGCGAGCACTATGAGGGGCCTAACGACCCCACGCTCGTCTTCTTTAGCGTCGAGGATCCCGAGGCTTTTATCTGCAATCACGACGAATGGGTGCCGGTCGAGCTCTAGCCAGCTGGCTCATCCTAACAACTTGGTTTTCGCATGGGCGGGCCCCGTATTGCCCGGCGCCGTTAGGAGCGCCGGTCAATACGGGGCCCGCTCCATTTGTCAATTCCTTCAAGCGAATGTGTCGGGAATGTTTCAATGCATGAATATGCAAGCCATTTACGTGTTCATGCATCTTTTGGTGCTAAAGTTTCAACCCACTTCATAACGACCACTGCGAAATGCGCATCGGTGCATAAATCGCAGACAAGGAGTCTGATATGTCATTGAAGGTTGGAATCGTCGGCGCGGCTGGATATGCCGGAGCCGAGCTCATTCGCCTCGTGCTCGGCCATCCCGAGTTTGAACTTGTTGCCATTACGTCCAACGCCGATGCCGGCCAGCCGCTGTCCGCGGTGTATCCGAGCTTTGCTGGCGTGAGCGATCTGGTTTTCACCACGCATGACGCCCCCGAGCTTAAGAGCTGCGATGCGGTTTTTCTTGCCGTGCCGCACACGGCTGCCATGGCACAGGTGCCCGCGCTGCTTGCATCGGGCGTCTCCTGCTTTGATCTTTCGGCCGACTACCGCCTGAACGACGCGTCCGTCTTTGAGACGTGGTATGCCGCCGAGCATACGAGCCCCGAGCTGCTCAAGACCCGTGCCTTTGGCCTGCCCGAGCTATTCTGCCGGGACTTGGAGACCGCCGCATCCGACCATGCCGACGGCAAACCCGTGCTGGTCGCCTGCGCCGGTTGCTATCCCACCGCAACGAGCCTTGCCGCCGCGCCCGCCGTGCGCGCTGGCTGGGTTGCCCAGAGCGGCCCCGTGATCGTTGATGCCATCAGCGGTGTGACGGGTGCCGGCAAGTCCTGCAACGCTCGTACGCATTTTTGCAGCGCTGACGAGAACTTGGAGGCCTACGGCGTGGGCAAGCATCGCCACACGCCCGAGATTGAGCAAATCCTTGGCCTGACCGATCGCGTCGTCTTCACCCCGCATCTGGCACCGCTCAAGCGCGGCCTGCTCTCCACGGTGACGCTGCCGCTCACGCCGCAGGCCATCGACTCCCTGGCTCTTGAGGACGTTGTCGACTATTACAAGCAGTTCTATGCCGGTCGCACCTTTGTGCGCGTGCTCGACGCCGACCAGCAGCCCAAGACGGCTTCGGTCGTCGGCACCAACGCCGCCCAGATTGGCCTCGCGCTCAACAAGCGCGCGGGCGTGCTGGTGGCGACGGGCGCCATCGACAATCTGTGCAAGGGCGCTGCGGGCCAAGCAGTCCAGTGCGCCAATATCGTCTTTGGCTTTGACGAGCGACGAGGCTTGCCCACAGTGGCGTGCCCGGTGTAGCACATTCGATTGTTAACGATTTGGTAGTCGGGCATCGAGTGGGGCGCCACTCTTAAGCTGGTCTCATGATTACGACTGGCATGGCGCACCAACCGATGTCCGTTTTTTGTTTGACATAAGGAGTCATAAAGACGATGAATACCGAGCTGTTTGATATCAAGATTCGCGCCGTCGAGGGTGGCGTTACGGCAGCGGCTGGTTTTAAAGCTGCGGGCATCCACGCTGGGTTCCGCAAGAACCCCGAGCGTCTGGATTACGCGCTCGTCGTGCCCGATAAACCCTGTCCCGGTGCCGGCGTGTTTACCACCAATCGCTTTTGCGCGGCGCCCGTGCAAGTGAGCCGTGCCAACCTGGGCGGTGCCGACAAGGGTTACGGTATCATCGCCGGCGTTTCGGTCAACTCTGGCAATGCCAACGCCGCCACGGGTGAGACCGGCCTTGCATGCGCGCGCGAGACCTGCAGCATCGCATCGCAGGTCATCGGCTGCGAGCCCCAGCAGATTCTGGTTGCCTCCACGGGCGTGATTGGCCAGATTCTGCCGATCGACACGTTTGAGACCGCCATTCCTGCTGCCTACGAGGCGCTCTCCGCTCACGGTGGCGCCGATGCCGCTCGCGCCATCATGACGACCGATACGCACTCCAAGGAGTACGCCGTGACCTACGTCAGTGAGGCTGCGGGTCATGCGGGCAATGTCTATACGGTGGGCGGAATGTGCAAGGGCTCGGGCATGATCATGCCCAACATGGCCACCATGATCGCAGTTATCACCACCGATGCCCCCGTCGAGCCTGCGGCACTTCATACCCTGCTGCTCTCGACCGTCAAGCAGACCTTTAACAAGGTAACGGTCGATTCCGACACTTCGACCAACGACACCTGCATCATGCTTGCCTCCGGCGCCGCTGCCGCAGATGCCGAGCCTATCGTCGAGGGCTCCGATGCCTTTGACGAGTTGGCATTTGCCGTGCACGAGGTGTGCGAGAGCCTGGCGCGCAATATCGCCGCCGATGGTGAGGGCGCATCCAAGCTTGTTACGGTCAACGTTACCGGCGCCGCCAACGACGAGGAAGCCGATATCGCTGCCCGTGCCGTTGCCAACTCGCCGCTCGTTAAGACCTGCATCGCCGGCCACGACTGCAACTGGGGTCGCGTTGCTATGGCGCTTGGCAAGTGCGGCGTTAAGTTTAATCAGGAAGACGTTTCCATCGACATGATGGGCATGCCTGTCTGTCGCGACGGTCTGACTGTTCCCTTTGACGAGGACGAGGCTCTACGACGTTTCGAGGCGCCCGAGATCGTGATCTCGGCCGACCTGGGCGCAGGCGACGCGGCAACGACCGTGTGGACCTGCGACCTCACGCATGAGTACATCTCCATCAACGGCGACTACCGTTCCTAGATTCCAGGCACGCTGCGCATCTTGCCGCGATTGCGGACAGCGGAGCACGGCGCGATAACGATACGAAAGACGAGGCCGATTATGAAATTCGCACGCGATTGTCGTTCGAGCGAATCCAACGAAGCAACCGCGCAGCTGCTGTTCGAAGCGCTGCCGTGGATTAAGAACCTGACCGGCAAGACGGTTGTTATCAAATATGGCGGAGCCGCCATGGTTGATGAGCAGCTGCGCCGCGACGTGATGAGCGACATCGTTTTGCTCAAGATCATCGGTATGCGCCCCGTCATCGTGCACGGCGGCGGCAAGGCTATCAACGAGGCGCTGAGCCATTACGATATTCCCGTCGAGTTTAAGAACGGCCAGCGCGTGACCACGCCGGCGACTATGGATATCGTGCGCGAGGTGCTGGGCGGCAAGGTTAACCAGGAGCTGGTTGCTGCCATCAACCACCACGGCAACCTGGCCGTGGGCGTGTCGGGCAGCGATGCCGGCACGCTCGTCGCCGAGCCGCTCGACCCCGAGCTCGGTCGCGTGGGCAAAGTGACGCACGTCAACACCGACTATATCGAGCGCTTACTCGATAGCGAGTATATCCCCGTCATCGCTACCGTCGCGGCGGGGGAGGACGGCGGTTTCTTCAACATCAACGCCGATACCGCCGCCGGTGCCGTTGCCGCGGCGCTCCACGCGCATAAGGCAATCTTTTTGACCGACGTCGATGGCCTGTACAAGGACTTTAGCGACAAGGACTCGCTTATCTCCAACCTAACGCTCGACGAGGTCAACGAAATGCTCTACGGCGGCGAGGTCGATAAGGGCATGATTCCTAAGCTGCGTGCGGCCGTCGATGCGCTTACCGGCGGCGTATTTCGTGCCCACATCATTAACGGTACCACGCCGCATTCGCTGCTCCTGGAGCTGCTGACCGATGCCGGCGTCGGCACCGTGATCCATTCCACCGAGACGGCTTACGAGTTCGATACGCATCCGCATCCGCTTTCGACGTTTGCTGCGCGTCTGACCGAAAACCTTGACGAGGTCGAGAAGCTTCAGACGGTCTAGCTGACCCGCAGCCGCCCCATTCCTGCACCCATAGCCCCGCGCCGTCTGGCGCCCAACGAAAGGCATCCCATGTCACTTGCAGCTCAGCAATCGCTTGAATCCCATTACGTTATGCATACCTTTGGCCGCTCTCCGGTCGAGTTTGTCGAGGGTCACGGCATGAAGCTCACCGGCGACGATGGCCGTGAGTACCTCGACTTTCTTGCCGGCATCGGCGTGTGCAGCCTAGGTCATGGCAACCTGGCTGTGCTCTCGGCGCTCGAGGCACAGACCAAAAAGCTCATGCATGTCTCCAATTACTTCTACATCGAGCAGCGCGGACAGGTCGCGGCGCTGCTGTCCAAGCTTGGTAACGACGACGTAGATGGTGCGCGCGTGCTTGCCGATGCCATTGTCGCCGGCGATGAGACCACGGCAGCTGCTCTTGGTGCCCCGGCTGCGGATGAGCAGGTTTGGGAGACCTTCTTTGCCAACTCTGGCGCCGAGGCCAACGAGGGCTCGATGAAGCTCGCGCGCCTGTACGCCAAGCGTGCCGGTAATGGCGGCAACACCATCGTGTGCATGCGCGGCGGCTTCCACGGCCGTACGCTCGAGACCATTGCCGCCACCATGCAGGATTGGCTGCAGGACAGCTTCCGCCCGCTGCCGGGTGGCTTTGTGGCCTGCACGCCCAACGATGTGGATGAGCTGCGTGCGATCTTTAAGCAGCTGGGGAGCGAAATTTGTGCCGTGATGCTCGAGCCGATCCAGGGTGAGAGCGGTGTGCATCCCATGACCGAGGAGTTTATGGCTACGGCGCGCGACTTGGCGCACGAGGTGGGTGCCGTGCTTATCGCCGACGAGGTCCAGTGCGGCATCTTCCGCTCTGGCAAGCCATTTGCATTCCAAACCTATGGCGTGGAGCCCGACATTATGAGCCTTGCCAAGGGCATTGCCGATGGCGTGCCCATGGGTGCCGTAGTGGCAAAGAAGGAGATTGCCGACGTGTTTAAGCCGGGGGACCACGGCTCGACCTTTGGCGGTAGCTGCTTGGCCGTCGCGGCGTGCGCCGCGACGCTCTCCGCGCTCGTGCGCGGCGATTATGCCGACCATGCTGCCAAGGTGGGCGCCTATATGGAGGCAAAGCTCGCCAAGCTGCCGCACGTGACCGAGGTACGTGGCCGCGGCTTGATGCTCGGCTGTGATTTGGATGATGCCGCGGGCGACGCGCATGATGTTGTTGCCCGCGCGCTGGCCGCCGGTGCCGTGATCAACGCTACGGGTGCGCATACGCTGCGTTTCCTGCCGCCACTTGTCTGCGAGGAAGCCGACGTGGACAGCCTGATCGAGATACTGTCGGGTGTTTTGGGCTAACGCGGCGCAATAACTCAATTTTGACCGGGTTCCGGACTGCGGACGTGCCCTATGCGGCATGATTCAGCGGTCTGGAACCCGTTTTGCCTTAGATTTGCTAAGGCAGGGAGACCTGCTGGTCAAAAAACATCAAAAATGAGTACTGCTACCGATTTGATAGCAGCAATTTTGGACTAATAAGGCCAGATAGCAAGTCGAAATGGCGATGAAAGCATGATTTTGATCCAACTGTTAGTCCTTATAATGGACATATGTTGCGTAACTTAAGCAAATACTATCTTTTTATATGTTGCAAACAAAGTAGCAGTACTCATTTTTGCCATTTTTTGACCACGGCCTTTGCGATAGATGTGCTGGCGGGTTCGAATCCCTCTGCGATGGGCCCAAAAAAGAAAGGCTCCCATTGCTGGGAGCCTTTCAAATCAGTGGTGGGCGATGAGGGATGTCCGCGTGCGGCTGGCGCCGCCCGCTTCCGCTTCGGGCCTGCGGCCCTCGCGTGCTGCGCTGGAAAACGCTTCGCGTTTCCTCAGCTCTGCACCCTGGCGGGTTCGAATCCCATGCGCTGGGCCCAAACAAAAAACGGTCCCCTTGCGAGGACCGTTTCCAATTCAGTGGTGGGCGATGAGGGATTCGAACCCCCAGCCTTGTGCGTGTAAAGCACCTGCGCTAACCGTTGCGCCAATCGCCCGTGCGGAGAGAGTATAGCAAAACAATCGCCTCATTCACCTCATATCCATTAAAGGTAACTCGCGCGTGTCACAGCGGAGCTGATTCAGTTGAGATTGCCTGAACATTCCGCCCCTCTTTACGCCCTCGGGTATACTCAAAAGCTACTGATTCGATTTGATGCCCAGCAACAGCAGAGGGGATAGTATATGTGCGGTTTTGTCGGTTTTGTCGGTGGGACGGATAACCAATCCGAGGTGCTCACCAAGATGATGGACCGCATCGTCCATCGCGGTCCCGACATGGGCGGTCAGTTTATCGACGGCCGCGTTGCCCTCGGCTTCCGCCGCCTGTCGATCCTCGACCTGACCGAGGCTGGCGCCCAACCCATGGCCAACGAGGACGGTAGCGTCGTCATTGTCTTCAACGGCGAGATCTACAACTTCCAAGAACTCCGTTCCGAGCTCGAGGCCAAGGGCTACAAGTTCCACTGCGGCGCCGACACCGAGAGCCTCCTGCACGGCTACGAGGAGTGGGGCGAGGCCGTACTCGATCGTCTGCGCGGTATGTACGCCTTCGTCATCTGGGACAAAAAGAAGAACAAGCTTTTTGGCGCCCGCGACATCTTTGGCATCAAGCCGCTCTACTACTATCCCATGGCCGATGCGGGCGACGGCGCTCCGGGCGTGCTCTTTGGTTCCGAGATCAAGAGCTTCCTGGACTACCCGCACTTCCACAAGGCGGTCAACAAAAAGGCTCTGCGTCCGTACATGACGCTGCAGTATTCGGCAACCGAGGAGACCTTCTTCGAGGGTGTCTACAAGCTGCCGCCGGCGCACTACTTTACCGTCGATATCCCGACCGGCAAGATGAACATCGAGCGCTACTGGGATTGCGATTACTCTGCCGTCGAGAAGCCGTTCGAAGAGTATGTCGATGAGCTGGACGAGGTCGTGCACGAGAGCGTCGAGGCCCATCGCATCGCCGACGTCAAGGTCGCGTCGTTCCTCTCCGGTGGCGTCGACTCTAGCTACATCGCCGCTTGCCTCATGCCCGACAAGACCTTCTCGGTGGGCTTTGACTACAAGAACTTTAACGAGACCAACTACGCCAAGGAGCTTTCCGATAAGCTCGGCGTCGAGAACGTTCGCAAGATGATTACCGCCGACGAGTTCTTCGGTGCGCTCGAGGACATCCAGTATCACATGGACGAACCGCAGTCCAACCTGTCTTCCGTGCCGCTGTGGTTCTTGGCCGAGATGGCCCGCAAGGACGTTACCGTCGTGCTTTCGGGCGAAGGCGCCGACGAACTCTTTGGCGGCTACGCCTACTACGAGGATACGGTCCCGGTGCGCAAGTACAAAAAGATGGTGCCGCTGCCCGTCCGTCGCGCGCTCGGTAACCTGGCGCTGCATATGCCGTACTTCAAGGGACATAACTTCCTGGTCAAGGGTGCCGAGATCCCCGAGAAGTCGTTCCTGGGACAGGCTCTGGTATGGCCGGAGCGCGAGGTCGACGGCGTGCTCAAGCCCGAGTACAACACCGGCGATGGCGCCTTCGAGCTTGCCGCTCCCATCTATGCGCGCGTGAAGGGTCAGCCCGAGCTGGTCAAGAAGCAGTACCTGGACATGAACATGTGGCTCCCGGGCGACATTCTGCTCAAGGCCGACAAGATGTGCATGGCACACTCACTGGAGCTGCGCGTGCCCTTCCTGGACCGCAAAGTCATGGAGTTCGCCGAGCACATTCCCGACCGCTACCGCATCAACGAGAACGGCAACAAACAGGTACTCCGCCACGCTGCCAACAAGTCGTTGCCCGATGAGTGGGCCACCCGTCCCAAGGTGGGCTTCCCGGTGCCGATTGTCTACTGGCTGCGCGAGCAAAAGTGGTACGACTATGTCAAGGAGTACTTCACCGCGCCGTGGGCAAGCGAGTTCTTCAATACCGACGAGCTTATGCACCTGCTCGATCTGCACTTTGCGGGCAAGGGCGATTTCCAGCGCAAGATCTATACGCCGCTCGTGTTCCTAGTGTGGTACAAGCGCTTCTTTATCGACGAGGGCCAGCCTTCTGTTCAGGCTGCCTAGCCTCGGCTTACGAACGCCTGCGCGTAACGGCTCCTCCGGGAGCCGTTTTTGCGCGAGCACGTTTCAGTTACTATGAAAACCGTCCCTGCCAAATGGCTGAGAAAGGTGAAAGATGCACCATTCGGATTCCGCGACCGTGACCACGGTCGATACGCTTGCCAAGCTTCTCGATGTGTGCGGCGAGCTGCGCGCATCAGAGCAGGTTGACGAGCGTGCCGTGACCGGTTGCTCGTTTGATTCGCGCGCGGTCTCGGCAGGTGACGTGTTCTTCTGTAAAGGTGCTGCCTTTAAGCCCGCGTTTTTGAGCATGGCGCTCGATGCGGGCGCCGTCGCATTTGTGTGCGAGGAGTCGCTGGTCGAGTCTCTGGAGCCGCTGGCGCAGGAGAGCGGTGCTGCGATGCTGGTTGTTGATAGTGTTCGCACGGCCATGGCCCTGCTGCCGCCGGAGGTCTACGACCGTCCTGACCACGACGTCAAGATCGTGGGCATCACCGGCACCAAGGGAAAGACCACGGCCGCTTTTATGCTCCAGTCCATCATCAAGGCGGCGGGCGAGTCCTGCGGCATGGTCGGCTCGGTGAACACCGACGATGGTATCGAGTGCTACGAGAGCACCAATACTACGCCCGAGGCCCCCGAGATCTGGCGCCATATCGCCAACTGCCGCACGTCCGGTCGCCAGTCCATGGTCATGGAGGTCTCGAGCCAGGCGCTCAAGTACCAACGCGTCGAGAATCTGCCGTTTGACGTGGCGTGCTTCCTCAACATCGGCCGCGACCACATCTCGCCGATCGAACACCCCACGTTTGAGGATTATTTTGAGAGCAAGCTCAGGATTTTTGACCAGGCAAAGACCGCCGTGGTGAATCTGGGCACCGAAGAGGCCGACCGTGTGCTGGAGGCAGCGTCGACGGCCGAGCGCTTGGTGACCGTTGGCGTCGAGCATCCCGAGGCAAGCCTGTGGGCGAGCGACGTACGCATGGTCGGCTTTAGCATCGAGTTCAACTTGCATGGCCTGTGTGCCGACGAGTCCGAGGCGGGGGAGAAGATCCTGCTGGGTATCGCGGGAGACTTTAACGTGGAGAACGCGCTGGTCGCTATTGCCGCTGCGCGCGAGATCGGCATCGGTATCGATGCCATCAAGAAGGGCCTCTCCAAACTGCGTGTGCCGGGCCGTATGGAGGTCGTGGAGTCGAAGGACGGCCGCGTGATCTGCGTCGTTGACTATGCGCACAACCAGCTTTCGTTCCGTTCGCTTTTCTCGTCGGTCAAGCGCGCGTTTCCCGCCAGCCCGGTCATCGCGGTGTTTGGCGCTGCCGGCGGCAAGGCGCAGGAGCGCCGCGAGCAGCTTCCGCGCGAGGCCGCACCGTATTCCGACCTGATGATCTTTGCCAATGAGGACCCGGCTCACGAGGACCCGATGAAGGTCTGTCGCGAGCTTGCCGAACATGTTCCCGACGATACGCCGAACAAGATCATCCTCGATCGCGAAGCCGCTGTGCATGCGGCGTTCAAGGCGGCGCGCGAGGAGTACGTCAACCCCGATGCTCCCACCATTGTCTTGCTGCTGGCAAAGGGTGACGAGGAGCTCATGCACGTGGGCGACGAGTTCGTGCCCATCGAGAGCGACCTTTCGCTGGCCAATCGCCTGATCGATGCTACCCGGTTTGACTAATGAACCATGATGGCAGCGGCGCCCTGAGTGCGCTGTCGCCATAAGCGTGTTCCCTCAATCAAAACATGCCGTCCAAGTCCAAACCCTTCTACGTAAACGGAGTAACCATGTCCCACAACACCCTGCCGACCGTTGCCGAGCTTTCGGGCGAGATGCGCGAGCGCTTGGCCAAGGTCAAGTACGTCTTTACCGACCTGGATGCCACGATGCTCGCGCCCGGCTCGTGCGTGCTGCGCGACAACGACGGCAACCCTTCGACCAAACTTGTCGAGGCCGTCGTGGCGCTCGCTCGCGCTGGTATTCAGGTGGTTCCCACCTCGGGCCGCAACCGTACCATGATCCACGAGGACGCGCGCGTGCTCGGCCTCAACTCCTACATTGGTGAGATGGGCGGCCTGGTTATGTACGACCTCAAAGCCAACGATTGGGAGTATCTGACCGGTGACATGCCTTACGACCCCGCCTGCGGCCTTACTCCGCACCAGGTGATCGAACAGACCGGCGTGTGCGAGAAGATCCTTGCCCGCTGGCCGCACAAGATCGAGTACCACAACGACATGTCGACCGGCTACAAATACCGTGAGGTCACCGTCGGCATGCGCGGCGATGTGCCCGACGATGAGGTCCAGGCCATCCTGGACGAGGCCGGCTGCGGTCTGATCTGGGCTTGCAACGGCCATCTGACTCACCTGTCCAAGCCGACGACGCTCGAGCTCGATCGCGTCGAGGACGGTCGCGCATTCAACATCAACCCCGCGGGCCTCAACAAAGGCGTCGCCATTGCGCGCTTCTGCGAGCACCTAGGGATCGAGCGCGAGGAGACGTTGGCGCTCGGCGACTCCGAGTCCGACTTCTACATGGCCGATCACGTGGGCACGTTCTGCCTGGTCGAGAATGGCCTGACGAGCGCCGGCGCGCCCGAGTTCCTGGCTGCTTGCGAGAACGCTTTCGTTACGCGTGGCAAAATTGTCGACGGTTGGGCGGCGACGGCAGAGCTGCTGGTCGCGGCGCGTTCGTAGCGCGCCGCCGCCGCACTTGGACATGTCTTTTCGAGAGAGACTGGTGAGGTAATGTCCGATATCGAGAATCCGGCAGGCGACACGCGCCCGATTGGCGTGTTCGATTCTGGTTTGGGCGGTCTGACGGTTGCGCGCGCCATCGCGACGGCGCTGCCGCACGAGTCCGTCTACTACTTTGGCGACACCAAACGCTGCCCCTACGGCACGCGCACCGAGGATGAGGTGCGCTCGTTTGCGTTGCAGGCGGGTCGTTGGCTTTCGAAGCACGACGTCAAGATTATGGTCATCGCCTGCAACACGGCGACCGCTGCGGCCTTGCGTCTGGCCCAGCAGGTGCTCGACGTTCCCGTGATCGGTGTGATCGCGCCGGGTGCCCGTGCAGCAATCAACAGCACGCGTACGCGTCGCGTGGGCGTGCTCGCCACCAACCTCACCATTCGCTCGGGCGCCTACACGCGCGCCATTCAGGATCTGGATGCCGGCGTCGATGTATACGGCTGTCCTGCCTCGAGCTTTGTCGAGGTTGTCGAACACGAGCTCGCCTCGGGTGCACATCTGCAGGAACAGTGGCTTGAGAACGAGGACATCTTCGATACGCCTGCCGTGCGTGCGCTGGTGGGTGCCACGGTTGAGCCGCTGCGCGACCACGGTATCGATACCGTGGTACTCGGCTGTACGCATTTTCCGCTGTTGGTGGGACCTATCCGGCATGCGCTGGGGCCTGGGGTGCGCGTCGTGAGTTCCGCCGAGGAGACCACGCGCGAGCTGACCGATATCCTCACGCGCCGCGAGCAGCTGGCGGGCGACGCCGCCGAGCCGCAGCATCGTTTTGCCACGACGGCCGATAACATTGCCGAGTTTGCGGTGGCGGGCAGCTTTATCTTTGGTCAGCCGCTCAAGAGCATCGAACATATCGATATCGATGAGCTGAAATAGATGTAAGGCAGCCGTCAAGGCCTTCGCCACATCTTTTGCCGAAAGGATATTTCTATGGAGTACATGCAGGTCAACCGCGCTAACGGTCGCGCCGCCAACGAGTTGCGCCCCGTTAAGCTCACCCGTAGCGTCATGAAGCACGCCCACGGCTCGTGTTTGGCCGAGTTCGGCGACACGCGCGTGCTGTGCGCCGCCACTATCGAGGAGGGCGTGCCGGGCTGGCGAAAGGGAGCTAAGGCCGGCTGGGTGACCGCGGAATACGCCATGCTGCCGGCGTCGACCGGCAAGCGCTGCAAGCGCGAGCACGCCAACCGCAAGGGCCGCTCCATGGAGATCGAGCGCCTCATTGGCCGCAGCCTGCGTACCGTCGTCAACATGAAGGCGCTCGGCGAGTACACCGTCACCGTCGACTGCGACGTGATTCAGGCCGATGGCGGCACGCGTACAGCGAGCATCACCGGCGCCTGGGTGGCGCTGCACGACGCCCTCGCCATGTGGGTCGAGGCGGGCAAGATCGAGCGCATCCCGCTTACCGGCCAGGTGGCTGCCATCTCCATGGGCGTTGTCGACGGCAATACGCTGCTTGACCTCGATTATTCCGAGGACAGCCACGCCGAGGTCGACATGAACCTCGTCGCCACCGATACCGGTGAGATGATCGAGCTTCAGGGTACCGGCGAGCAGGCGCCCTTCGACCGCAAACGCCTCAACGCCCTGCTCGACCTGGGCGACAAAGGCATCGCCGAGCTCATCGAGCTCCAGCGCCAAGCCCTCGCCTAACCTGCCAAAAAGGGACAGGTTTATTTTGGCAGGTTTTATCTGCTGAAATGCTGCGTTGAAAGGTCCGATCGCCTGAGAGGGGAGAGGTCAAGTGCCCAAACGCCCCTCACGCGGCATTGATATAGAGACAAGGAGGCCAGTCATGGCACTTGAGAAGATTGACATCGACACCCTCGACCCGGCGGCGACCATCGTCGTGGCAACCGGAAACGCTCATAAGCTCACCGAGATCGAGGCCATTTTGGGCAAGGTTATGCCCGAGGTTCGCTTTGTGGCGCTCGGCCAGCTGGGCGATTTTGAGGACCCCGAGGAAAACGGCACGACGTTTTTGGAGAACGCCATCATCAAGGCACAGGCTGCGGTCGAGGAGACGGGCCTTATGGCCATTGCCGACGATTCTGGCTTGGTCGTTGATGCCCTGGACGGCGAGCCTGGCGTGTATAGCGCGCGCTATGCGGGCGTGCACGGCGACGATGCCGCCAACAACGCCAAGCTTCTCGTTAACCTGGAAGGCGTGGCGGACGAGGATCGCACCGCGCGCTTTATGAGCGTCGTCGCGCTCATCGACACGGACGGTCTGGTTACCTATGGCGAGGGCGCCTGCGAGGGCGTTATTGCGCACGAGGGCCGCGGCGACCATGGTTTTGGCTATGACCCGCTGTTCCTGCCGGTCGACACGCCGGGCAAGACCATGGCCGAGCTGACGGCTGACGAGAAGAACGCCATCAGCCATCGTTTCCACGCGCTCGAGCATCTGTCCGCCAAGCTGACGGGCGAGGAGTAGGCCATGCGTGCGGTGGTGCAGCGCGTGCTCAACGCCGGCGTGACGGTCGACGGCGAGTGCGTGGGCCGCATTGGACGCGGCTACCTGGTGCTGCTGGGTGTGGGCCATGGCGATACGCGTGCCGAGGCCGACAAGCTGTGGGGTAAGCTCCGGGGCTTGCGCATTAACGAGGACGAGAACGGCAAGACCAACTTGGCGCTTGCCGATGTCGACGGCGAGGTGCTCGTGGTGTCGCAGTTCACGCTGTTCGCCGACTGCCGCCACGGTCGCCGCCCATCGTTTACGGATGCCGGCGCCCCCGATGTCGCCAACGAGCTCTACGAGTACTTCCTGACGCTTGTGCACGAGGACGTTGAGCATGTGGCGCACGGCATCTTTGGCGCCGACATGAAGGTCGACCTGGTCAACGACGGCCCATTCACCATCGTCTTGGACACCGATAGTCTGTAAGTAGTCAATTTGGGACGGGGCTTATTTAGCTACTTGCGTATGGCCACAACAGGGTGCTATAGTATTAGAGTTTTGTCTATCTTAGGGGTATTATCCCCTTTTTGAATTGCACCTTCTGGAGGCCCTGTTCATGGAAGAGATGGAAGTCAATCACGTCGACGACATCCACGAGAAGCTGACCGATATGGTGGGCGATCGCGTCAAGGTTAAGGCCAACATGGGCCGTACCCGCGTCGTCGAGCGCATGGGCACCATCAAGAGCGTCCACCCGGCCGTCTTCATTGTCGAGGTCGACGAGCGTCGTGGCCGCAAGTCGCGTCAGTCCTACCAGTATATCGATGTGCTCACCGGTCAGGTCGAGCTGTTCGACCCCGAGAGCGGCGAGCACATCTTTACCCCGCTCGGCAATCAGCTCGAGGAGCATTAACGGTGACCGATCGGTCCCTGACTCTTTCCGCGCCGGCAAAGATTAACCTCTACCTGGGGGTTCATACCGAGCGCGATGACCGCGGCTACCACAGGGTCGATTCCCTGATGGCGGCCGTCGGTCTTTCCGATACCGTGACGGTCACGCCGTCGCAGGCGCTGACCGTCCAGACGGTTCCAGCATCAGATTTTCCCATGCAAAAGAATACGGCGTATCGGGCTGCGGTTGCTATGGCCGAGCATTATGGTCGCGAGGCAAACATCTGCGTGACGATTGAGAAGCGCATTCCATTGTGCGCCGGCTTGGGCGGCCCCTCGACGGATGCGGCCGCGGTCATTGTCGCCTTGGCGGAGCTCTGGGGCATTGATCGCACCGACCCAGCGCTCGACGACATTGCGCGGGGCATTGGTGCTGACGTCCCGTTCTTTTTGCACGTGAGCCCTGCGTTCTACGTAGGCGGGGGAGACGTGCTGGCAACTGAGTACTCCGTGCTGCCCGCGACGCCCGTCGTACTGGTTAAGCCGCGCGAGGCAAGCGTTTCGACAATTGAAGCCTATCGACGTTTTGACGAGGCCCCGGTGCCTGCGGACAAGCCCGGCGCGATAGCTTCTGCCTTGCGTGCTGGTGATGCCGAGACGGCATATGCGCTCATCCATAACAACCTAGGTGTCATTTCCGCACGGATGGAGCCGCAGATTCAAACGGTTCTCGATTGGCTGCGTAAACAGGACGGCACCGTTGCTGTAGATGTGTGCGGATCGGGCGCCTGTTCGTTTGCCATTTGCGACACCGCCGCCACGGCCGAAAGGCTTGCGGACGCTGCCCAGCAAAAAGGCTGGTGGGCCTGCGCGACTGAGCTTATTCCCAATACGGTTCAAATCGACGCTTCAAAGAAATAAAAATTTCTCTAGCACGCGGCGAAAATCTTTGTTACTATAGTCGAGCTAACGGGTTGTGGCTCAGTTTGGTAGAGCACTGCGTTCGGGACGCAGGGGTCGCTGGTTCAAATCCAGTCAACCCGACCAGAGCATGAGGAGGGACCGCTTCTTGCGGTCCCTTTTTTTAGCTAGTGTTGTGATACCGCGATACCCGCGGTATACTCATTCGAGCTTGTCTCGCTGTATTGTGGAGGTCTACATGTTTGGACTGAGGGCTCCTGAGCTCATCATTATTCTCGTCGTTGTCCTGATTATCTTCGGGCCCAAGAACCTGCCGAAGCTCGGCAAGTCCCTCGGCTCTACCGTCAAGAATATCCGTGAGGGTATGGAGGGCGACGATAAGGCCGAGACCAAGCAGGCCGAGGAGGTCGTGGTCGAGCAGTCCGAGGAGGACAAGGAGATCGCTGAGCTCGAGGCCAAGCTCGCTGCTGCCAAGAAGAAGCAGGCAGAGGACAGCGACGCGGACGCAGAGTAGTCCCATCCCTTTGGGGTGAGCACCTGACCGGCTTGCCCGCAGGCTAGCCGGTCTTTTTCGTTTTGTTGACAGTTGATTGTTTGATCAGAGTTGGGGAGATATCCGTATGGACGCAAGCCAGATCGTACTGACCGCTGAGGGCCGCCAGAAGCTCGTCGAGGAGCTCGCTTGGCGTGAGGGCGATTACGCCAAGGAGATCGTCGAGGACATCAAGGAAGCCCGCGCGTTCGGCGACCTTTCGGAGAACTCCGAGTACGATGCCGCCAAGGACAAGCAGGCCCAGAATGCTGCTCGTATCGCCGAGATCCAGGCCATTCTTGCCAACGCTCAGGTTGCTGCCACTACGGGCGATCTGACCGTCTCCATCGGTTCCACCGTTTCGCTGATTGATCCCAACGGCGAGGTCATGGAAGTCACGCTCGTTGGCACCACCGAGACCAACTCGCTCGAGCACAAGATTTCCAACGAGTCTCCGGTCGGTCACGCCATCATCGGTCACGGCGAGGGCGACTCCGTCGAGGTCGTTACGCCTTCCGGCAAGACTCGCGTCTACACCATCGCCAAGATCGCACGCTAGACCACGGTCCCGCGTAAAGGTATGTTTTCGCTCCCTGGGACCGAATCCTGGGGAGCGTTTTAGTTTGAGGAGCTAACTTATGGCAGAGAACCAGAACGCCGCCGATCAGGCATCGACGCTCAACGACGAGCGCGCCACCCGCCTGGCCAAGCGCGCCGCCCTGTTCGAGGCGGGCCAGAACCCCTATCCCGAGCACTCTGAGCTTGAGGACTACGTCGCCGATATCGAGACTAAGTACGCCGATCTTGCCGATGGTGAGGACACCGAGGATGTCGTGAAGATCGCCGGCCGCGTAGTCGCCAAGCGCGGTCAGGGCAAGATCATGTTCATCGTCGTGCGCGATGCGACTGCCGAGATTCAACTGTTCTGCCGCATCAACGACATGGACGAGGCCGCCTGGAACACGCTCAAGGCGCTCGACCTGGGCGATATCCTGGGCGTGGCCGGCGTAGTCGTGCGCACCAAGCGTGGCCAGCTTTCCGTTGCCCCCAAGAGCGCGACGCTGCTGTCCAAGGCCGTTCGCCCGCTGCCCGAGAAGTTCCACGGTCTCTCCGACAAGGAGACCCGCTATCGTCAGCGCTATGTCGACCTGATCGCCAACGACGACGTTCGCGAGACCTTCCGCAAGCGCTCGCAGATCCTCTCCACGTTCCGCCGCTTTATGGAGTCCGATGGCTACATGGAGGTTGAGACTCCTATCCTGCAGACCATCCAGGGCGGAGCTACTGCCAAGCCGTTCATCACGCACTTCAACGCGCTCGATCAGGAGTGCTACCTGCGTATCGCCACCGAGCTGCACCTCAAGCGCTGCATCGTCGGCGGCTTTGAGCGCGTGTTCGAAATCGGTCGCATCTTCCGCAACGAGGGCATGGACCTTACCCACAATCCCGAGTTCACCACGATGGAGGCCTACCGCGCCTTCTCCGACCTCGAGGGCATGAAGGCACTCGCCCAGGGTGTCATTAAGGCCGCTAACAAGGCTATCGGCAACCCCGAGGTTATTGAGTACCAGGGCCAGACCATCGACCTGTCCGGTGAGTGGGCCAGCCGTCCCATGACCGACATCGTCTCCGACGTGCTCGGCAAGCAGGTCACCATCGACACGCCGGTCGAGGAGCTTGCTGCCGCCGCACGCGAGAAGGGCCTGGAGATCAAGCCCGAGTGGACCGCCGGCAAGATTATCGCCGAGATCTACGATGAGCTGGGCGAGGACACCATCGTCAACCCTACCTTCGTGTGCGATTACCCCATCGAAGTTAGCCCGCTTGCCAAGCGCTTTGAGGACGACCCGCGCCTGACCCATCGCTTTGAGTTGGTCATCGCCGGCCACGAGTACGCGAACGCGTTCTCCGAGCTCAACGACCCGGTCGACCAGGCCGAGCGCTTCGCTGCCCAGATGGCCGAGAAGGCCGGCGGTGACGACGAGGCCATGGAGTACGACGAGGATTACGTGCGCGCCCTCGAGTACGGTATGCCTCCCGCGGGCGGCATTGGCATCGGTATCGACCGCGTGGTCATGCTGCTCACCAACCAGGCTTCCATCCGCGACGTGCTGCTGTTCCCGCACATGAAGCCCGAGAAGGGTTTCCAGTCCGGTGCCGCTGCTGCCAAGGCTGCCGAGGCCGGCAACACCGCGAGTCCCTTCGTCAAGCCGCTCAAGCCCACGGTTGATTATTCCAAGATTGCCGTCGAGCCGCTGTTTGAGGAGTTCGTCGACTTTGATACCTTCTCCAAGAGCGACTTCCGCGCCGTGAAGGTCAAGGCATGCGAGGCCGTCAAGAAGTCCAAGAAGCTGCTGAACTTTACGCTCGATGACGGTACCGGCACCGACCGTACCATTCTCTCCGGCATCCATGAATACTATGAGCCCGAGGACCTGGTCGGCAAGACCCTGCTCGCCATCACCAACCTGCCTCCGCGCAAGATGATGGGTATCCCCAGCTGCGGCATGCTCATCAGCGCCATCCACGAGGAGGAGGGCGAGGAGCGTCTCAACCTGATTCAGCTCGACGCCTCCATCCCTGCCGGCGCAAAGATGTACTAACTAGTTACGCGGTTCTACGAACCGCGTAACGGCTCGACGCTGCGCGGGCCGCATTTGGACAATCTGACGTTCAACTTCAAGGGCGCGACCTAGGTGGTTACGCGGGTTTACCAACCCGCGTAACCAGTTGACGCTGCGCGCCGCCCAGGGCGACAATTTGTCATTCAAAAGGCAAGGCATGACCAGAAGGTCTATGCCTTGCCTTTTTCATGCCAACTTGTTCGCCCTGGACGTCGCTCGCTGTCCGTCCTCTACCTGCGGCGTTGACTTGGTTGACACTTAGAACATCGATGTAATCATTGGGGACGTTCTTAAACGACTGCCCAACGGCTGTTGAGCACATGGCTCGCATGACAGCCGTCTCTTTTATGTTTCCTTTAGCCGTTGCTGCCTAGGATGGGGGTTAGTCGGTAGGAAGGGAGCGTCTATATGGACGACGCGAGTGAGCGTTCAATCGAAGAGGACATGCTCGATCAGTTCAATTACTTTGATGATGAGGACGAGGAGCTGATCGACCGTCGCGAGCCAGCGCCGCTTGATTCCTTTGATCTGGTCGATGAAGAGACTGATGAGGTTGAGGACGAATCAACGGAGCCCCCACAGCCTTCGCGCCTTGACTCGCTGCTTTCGAGAGCCCCCATGCACCACGGCGTTCGTGCCGGCGCGCTCCATATGAAAACTGACTGGCACCAGATCGTGACGGCAGGCGATGAGCTTGCCGTCGATGCGCCGCTCACCGATAAATCATCCATCATCTGCCGCACCGGCATGCTTATGCTGGCAAGCGGAACGGGTGCCTGGCGCGTGCGCGATACCATGAATCGTGTTGCCGCCGTACTCGGTGTCACCATCCACGTTGACTTAAGTCTTCTGTCGTTTGAGTGCACCTGCATCGAAGATGGCCACTGCTTTAACGAGGTTGTCAGCCTGCCCACAACGGGAGTCAATACCCATCGCATTTGGATGATGGAGAGCTTCTTAAAGGAAATCGAGACGTATGGGCGCCGGTTTACCGTGCACGAATACCACGAGATGCTCAAGACCGTTGAGAGTTCAAAACCCGATTACTCTCCCTGGCAACAGGGCCTTGCGGCAGCTTGTGCTTGCGGCGCCTTCGTCTTTTTGCTCGGCGGCGGCCCTATCGAGATGGCCTGCGCGTTTGTGGGCGCGGGTGTCGGCAACTTTGCCCGCTCCCATATTCTCAAGCAAGGCCTTGGTCAGTTCAGCGCGCTGACGACCGGCGTTGCGCTCGCTTGCGTTTCGTATCTGCTGGCATTGCTCGGCCTTGGCCAGGTCATACCGGGGGCAATGTCGCACCAAGAAGGCTATATCGGCGCCATGCTCTTTGTGATTCCCGGCTTTCCGCTCATTACGGCGGGCCTCGACATCGCCAAGCTCGACATGCGAAGCGGTATCGAGCGCCTTTCATATGCCGTATCGATTATTGTGATGGCGACGCTCGTAGGTTGGATGGTTGCCGAGTGTGTTGGCCTGGCGCCGGACGACTTTGCCCCACTGGGCCTTTCGCCGCTTGCCCTTACGCTCCTGCGCGTGGTGATGAGCTTCGTTGGCGTATTCGGCTTCTCGGTGATGTTCAACAGCCCGGTAAAGATGGCCGCGGCAGCTGGGTTGATCGGCGCCGTGTCCAATACCCTGCGTCTGACCCTTGTCGATGCGCCGACGATGATTCCCTTCCTGGGCCTCAGCACGGGAATGCCTCCCGAGGCAGCAGCGTTTATCGGCGCGCTGGTATCGGGTCTGCTGGCAAGCTTGGCCGAAGTCAAGCTCACCTACCCGCGCATCGCCCTCACGGTGCCTTCGATTGTCATTATGGTGCCCGGTCTGTATCTCTATCGCTCTATGTATTACATGTGCACCTTCGACACGGTCAACATGCTCGGCTGGTTTGTGCGCGCAGTGCTCATCGTGGCGTTTCTGCCCGTTGGCTTGGGCGTGGCGAGAACCCTCACCGACCCTCGCTGGCGCCATACCAGCTAATTGGTGCAAGGGGGACAGGTTACTTTGCACCAAATGAGTTGCGGTGAAATAGGGACTGAATTGTTGCTTAAAGGGTCAAAACAGTCCGTATTCCACCGCAACTTATGGGGTCGGGGGTTTTGGTGCCCTGCATCTCCACAAACTCAACGCTTACGAAGCGCGCGCCGTTCGTGTTAGGGTAGTTCCACCACATAAGTAGTCGCAGACGCGCGTAACACGGGCGGGCGAGATGAAGTCCCAACAGCTCCATCTTGCCCGCCCGTTTTTGTTGCGTGGTGCCGCGGCGTAACACAGAAAGGATTTTGTCCTTTATGCCTATCAACAAACGAGAGAGCCTGCTGTTCACCTTTATCATGTGCTTTTGCATGGTGCTCTGGATGAGCATCTACAACGTTGCCCTGCAGCATGGGGCCATCAACGGCGAGGTCGTTGCCGCTGCGTGGCTCGGCTTCCCCGTTGCCTATATCTTTGCCGTGTGCTGCGACCGGTTCGTCGCCAGCCCGCTCGCCAAGGGTTTCGCCTTTAAGTACTTGGTCACTCCGGGCAAGAGCTAGCCGCTCGCCATGACGCTCGCCGTGGGCTCCTGCATGGTCGTTCCCATGGTCATCATCATGTCGCTGTACGGTGCCTGCGAGGGTCTGACGCACATGCCCGGCGGCATCCTTGCGAACCTGTATTCCGTGCCCGCGATCTGGATGATCAACATCCCGCATAATTTTGTGATGGCGCTGCCGTGGAACCTTTTGGTAGCCGGTCCGATTTCCCGCTTCGTCTTCCGTCGCGCCTTCCCTGTGGGGACGGTTTTCGAGGAGGAGCATGCCGAGCTCTTGGAGCAGGCTATGGCTTCTGAGTGCGAGTAGCTCGCTTAGGGACCTGCTGAGCGCGGGCGACTTGCTTGGTTGGAGCCCTAAGCGTGGATAGCTCGCTCGGCGACATCGCGGGCGCGAGCGGTGCGCATGACCGGAGGGCCCGTGCTGCTCCGTTGCCCGACGTGCTAGCGCGCAGACAATCTGTTGGTGCATTCGGCGGCTGCTGAAGCGTTTCGGCAGCCGCTTTTTATACGGAGTTTAAATACAACAGTCTGTTGTATTACGTAGAGTGGTATATCTCTAGCAGGAAAAATGCGAGAGACGGAGCATTATAGCGTTGCTAGTAGGACTGGACGTAGGGTCGACGACGACCAAAGTTTACGCGATGCACGAGGATATGACCGAGGCGTGGTGGGGATATCGCCGCCACGGGGCGTGTCAGGCAGCGAGCGTGCGCGCCATGCTCGGCGAGCTTGCCGAGCGCTTTCCCCATGAGTCGTTGCGCGTTGCGGTGACCGGCTCGGGTGCGCGCGATATCGCGACCGCGCTGGGCGCCTCGTACGTTCAGGAGGTGGTCGCCAACGCGCTCGCGATCAGCAGGTTCTATCCGCAGACGCGCTGCGCCATCGAGCTGGGCGGCCAAGACGCCAAGATGATCTTCTTCCGCACCAACGATAAGGGAGACATCGAGGTTGCCGACATGCGCATGAACGGCTCGTGCGCAGGCGGTACCGGTGCATTTATCGACGAGATGGCAAAGCTCATGGGGGTCGGCACCGAATCGGGCGAGTTCGAGCAGCTCGCAAGCCGGGGAACGACCGTCCACGAGGTCTCGGGCCGCTGCGGCGTGTACGCAAAGACCGATATCCAGCCGCTGCTCAACGAGGGCATTCCTACCACCGACCTGGCGCTTTCGGCGCTTCACGCGGTCGCCCGCCAAACGATCGGCGGTCTGGCCCAGGGTATCGACATCGAGCCGCCGGTAATCTTCGAGGGCGGTACGCTCGCCTATAACCCCACGCTGGTCCGCGTGTTCCGGGAGCAACTGAATCTATCGGACGATCAGGTTATCGTCCCGCGCGATCCGCAGATCATGGTCGCGCGCGGTGCCGCCCTGTCGCTGACCGACATGTTCGCATCGTCCCAACCGATCGACCTTCCCGACGCTTTTGTCCGGCTGGATAAGCTCGAGACGGTCGCGCCCGCAAGCGGGGAGGGACGTCTTGCCCAGCCCTTTTTTGCCACACCTGCCGAGCAGGCGGATTTTACGGCACGCCATGGCAAAGAGACGCCGGCAAAGGGTCCGGATGCGTATGCGCCCGGAGAGACGGTGCGTGTGGCGCTCGGTATCGATTCGGGGAGCACGACGACCAAGTTCGCCCTGGTCGATGAGGCGGGTGAGCTTGTCGATTCGTTCTACGCGTCTAATAACGGCAGACCGCTCGACGTCGCCCAACAGGGTCTTGTCAGCTTGAAGAACCGCTGGGAGACAGCGGGAGTCACGCTTGCGATCGATGCCGTGGGCACCACGGGATACGGCGAGGAGCTTTTCGCGCGCGCGTTCCACGCCGACTTCCATACGGTCGAGACGGTCGCGCACGCCCGCGCCGCGTGCGCATGCGTTCCAGATGCGACCTTCGTGCTCGACATCGGCGGACAGGATATGAAGGCCATCTGGCTCAACCACGGCGTGCTGACCGATATCGTCGTCAACGAGGCGTGCTCTGCGGGCTGCGGCTCGTTCCTCGAGGGTTTTGCCAAAAACCTCGGAATAGCCGTTGAGGATATCGCGACCGAGGCATTTTCGTCCAAAGCCCCCGCCGTTCTCGGCAGCCGCTGCACGGTGTTCATGAACAGCAGCGTCGTTTCCGAGCAGCGGCGCGGTAAGGGTCCGGGCGACATCATGGCCGGTCTCTGCCGTTCGATTATCGAGAACGTGTTCACCAAGGTCATTCGCGTTTCAAATCTCAACCGTCTGGGCGACAAAGTCGTCGTCCAGGGCGGCACGTTCCGAAACGACGCGGTGCTGCGCGCATTCGAGCAGTATCTGGGCAAACCCGTCACGCGTGCGCCCCACCCGGGGCTGATGGGCGCTATCGGTATCGCCCTGCTCGCGCGCGAGGAATGCCGCAAGGGCGACGCCGGCACGTCGTTTATCGGGCTCGATGCCGTGGAGCGCTTCGAGCATCGCGAGTTCGGCGGCGTTACCTGCCGTCGGTGCAACAACCGCTGCCAGCGCGCGGTCGTGGCATTTGGCGACGGCTCGCTTTACGTCACGGGCAATCGCTGCCCGCGCGGCGGCGCCATCTCATGGGATGAGCTCGTGCGCGAGGTTCCCGCGGCGGAGGAGCTGCGTCCGCAGGGTGCTTGCGAGGCACAGGCACCCGGCACGGGGCGCGACCGGACCGCGGCTGTCCCCAATCTCTTTGTCGACCGCGAGAAGCTGCTGTTCGAGTCGTACCCCACGGTTCCCGTCTGCGGGGGGCGCGATGTCACGATCGGCATTCCCCGTGTGCTCGAGTTCTGGGACACCATGCCGTTCTGGTCGACGTTCTTCAGCACGCTCGGCTTTAAGGTGCGCGTCTCGGGACGCAGCACCAAGGCGATGTACGAGCGCGGTCTGGCGCACGTCACATCCGACACCGTGTGCTTCCCGGCCAAGCTCGTCCACGGGCACATCCGCAATCTCGTCGACGCCGGCGTCGACCGCATCTTCATGCCCATCATCACGACGGTGCCCACCGAAAACACCGCCTCTACCAGCGAGTGGATGTGCGCTGTCGTAAAGGGATACCCCTACGTGATGCGCAATTCCGATAACCCGGAGGAGCGTTTCGGCGTTCCGTTCGATACGCCGCTGTTCCACTGGTACGACGAGGGCGACCGAAATCGCCAGCTCAAGGCGTGGTGCAAGGAGACCTTCGATATCGATGCCGACCTGGTTGCCAAGGCGACCGAGCAGGCGGACCGCGCGCAGCAGACGTTTGAGAACCAGCTGCAGCTGCGCGGCAGGCAGGTGCTCGAGAACGTGCGCGAGGACGGCGGCTACGCGGTGGTGATCGCTTCGCGCCCGTACCACAACGACCCGCTGGTCAACCACGGGCTGCCCAAGCTCTTCTCTGAGCGCGGTATCCCCGTGCTGACGCCCGATGCGGTGCCGGGGATCTGCAACGTCGATCTTTCCAACAGCCGCATCGACATCGTGAACAACTACCATGCGCGCATGCTGTCGTGCGCGGTCATCGTCGCATCGACGCCCGAGCTCGAGCTCGTGCAGATGGGCAGCTTCGGCTGCGGCCACGATGCGTATCTCACCGACGAGATCGCGCGCATGATGGGCGAGATGGGCTCCAAGGTTCCGATGATGATCAAGCTCGATGAGAGCGACGTCGCCGGTCCCATGGGCATTCGCGTGCGTTCGTTTATCGAGTCGGTCAACCGTCGTCGCGCGGAGGAGCGTGCCGAGGGCGCCCGGGTGCACGCGGTCCATCCGCTCGACGACCCGTATAAGGTCAAGTACACCAAGCGCGACCGGCACGACAAGATCGCGCTGGTCCCCAACACCTCCCATGCGTTCTGCAGGCTCATGACCGCGGCGATGCGCAATCAGGGCGTGCGCGCCGAGGCCCTTGATATCGGGCGCGAGGATGCCATCCGCCTGGGCAAACGCTATGTGCACAACGACATCTGCTTCCCCGCGCAAATCGTGATCGGCGAGGCGCTCGCGGCACTCGAGAGCGGTAAGTACGACCCGCACGACGTCGCCGTGGTGACTGGCAAGTATATCGGCGACTGCCGCCTGACGCACTACATGCCCCTGCTGCGCCGCGCGCTCGACGACGCGGGATACGACTATGTCCCGGTGCTCACCAACGACGACGTCGATGCCCACAATGCGCATCCGGGCTTCAAGCTCGGCCTTGGCCCGAGCATCCAGATCGCCTACGGTCTTCCCATGATCGATGCCCTCGAGGCCATGCTTAGGCGCATCCGTCCCTACGAGCTCGAGAAGGGCGCGGCGGACGCTGCGTTCGACCGCGCGCTCGATGAGGTTATCGAGGGCATGGAGCGCTCCGGGCTGAGAGGCCAGGCGACGGGCTTCAAACGCGCGCTTGCGATCATGGACGCCGTTCCGTACGACCGCTCGAACCCGCATCCGACCGTTCTCATCGTGGGCGAGTACCTGCTCAATTTCCATCTCGGCGCCAACCACGAGATCGAGCGCTACCTCGAGGACAACGGGCTCGAGGTCATCGAGGCGCGCATGACCGACGTGATCCGCAAGACCTATTTCTACAAGCATGCGCAGTCGCGCGAGTTCCACGTCGACCTGTCGCTGCCCGAAAAGGCCTGGTACGCCACGGCGGACAACCTGTTCGAGCTCGCGCACGACCGTTGCGACCGCCTGGGCGCGGCGAGCCCGCTCTACGAGCCGCCGACGCGCATGCCCGAGCTCGTGCGCGCGAGCGATAAGATCCTGCACCATACGTTCGATGCGGGCGAGGGCGTGCTGATTCCGGCGGAGATCCTCGAGCACGCCAAGCGCGGCTGCCGCAACTTCGTGATCCTGCAGCCGTTCGGGTGTCTGCCCAACCATGTCGTGGGGCGCGGGCTCATCCATGCGCTCAAGGAGCAGTATCCCACGGCGCAGTTCCTGCCGCTCGACTACGATCCCGACGTGAGCTTCGCCAACGTGGAGAACCGTCTTCAGATGCTCATCATGAACGCCAAGGCGCAGGGGTGCGGTGAGGCGCATGGCGAGACCGCGTAAGGACGCCGATGCGCCCGATGCACGCACCCGTATCATCGAGGCGTTTTGGGGGCTCATCGAGAACAACAGCATCTTCGAGCTGTCGGTCGGCGAGGTGACCCGCGCCGCCCAGTGCAATCGCGGAACGTTTTACTACTATTTTCACGATTTCGATGAACTCGTCGCCATCGCCATAGCCCAGCTGCTGCAGGATAACGAGCTCATCACCGATGCCCTCTGGCATTTTTCGAGCGAGGGCGACCTTTCGGCGTTCGACCGGCGCGACGTCCGCTGCCTGCTGCGGCGCATCGTCATCACCATGAGGGCGGGTGCCGCCGAGCAGGTCGTGCAGGGCATCCATACGATCATCATCGACCGCGTGAGAGAGATCGTCCACCCCGACGGAGAAGAGCTCAAGGCAGATTCGAGCTTTGCGGTGGGCTTTCTGGTTTCGGGCATCATGGGCTTTGTGATGGCGGTCGGCTTTGCCCGGGAGGGCGGCGAGGAGATAGACCTCGAGCAGCTGGGGGACAGCGCGTGCGCGTACCTGAGGGCGGTCGCCATGCAGACGGTTGAAACGGTCGCGCAAGTCGAGGGCGTCGATACATCCGAGCTGCTCGAACGCGTCTCCAAGGAGGCCGATGCCTATCGCGCATCGCGTGCGACGAGTCCCGACGTGGTGAAAGACGTCTAGGGTTTCTCTTGCGGGGCGCCCGTCGCGCATCGCGCGGTGAGTCCCGCGATGCGGTCATAACCTGCATTCATGTGAGCCGGGTTTATAGATATTCCTCCAGCTGTTAACATAGACGACCTGTGGGTAAAGAGACAAAAGCGCCGCCGACGGGCGGGCGTTTTGATTTCGATGAACTCATGTAAGGAAACGAGCATGTTAGATAGATTTACCGATCGCGCGCGCAAGGTCATGTCCATGGCCAAGCAAGAGGCGCTCGATCTACACTCAAATAAGGTGGGCACCGAGCACCTGCTGCTCGCACTCGCCAAGGAGGACGAGGGTATCGCTGCCGAGGCGCTGCGCTCGCTTGATATCTCCTACGACGACATCATGGACACCCTCAAAGAGGTCCAGACCACCGTTCCCGAGCCCAGTGAGGAGACCGAGGCTGCCAAGCTCGCCTTTACGCCGCTCGTCATCAGCGTGATGGAGCGTTCATTCCGCGTGGCGCGTGAGAACAACCAGACCTACGTGTCGACCGAGCACTTGCTGATCGGCATCGTCGAAGAGGGCAACGGCATGGCCATGGACATCCTCATGCGTCTGGGTGTGTCGTCCGCCTCCATCAAAAAGGCTATCGAGAAACTCACCGCCAAGGACCAGGACAAGAAGCGTCCGCTCGCCGGTGCCGGTGCTGGTCGTCCCGGTGCGGGCCTGCCGTTCTTTAGCGGCTCGGATGCCTCTCAGCAAAGGGGGGGTGGCACCGATACGCTTAAGCAGTTCGCCACCAACCTTACGCAGAAGGCGCGCGACGGCGAGCTCGACCCTGTAATTGGTCGCGAAAAGGAAGTCCAGCGTATGATGGAGATCCTTTCGCGTCGCACCAAGAACAATCCGCTTATCTTGGGCGACCCCGGCGTGGGCAAGACGGCCATCGTCGAGGGTCTGGCTCAGCAGATTGCAGCCGGCAACGTGCCCGAGAACCTCATGAACCAGAATATCTGGACGCTCGACCTGCCGGGCCTCGTGGCGGGCGCCAAGTATCGCGGCGAGTTTGAGGAGCGCCTCAAGAACGTGATCCAGGAGGCCACCGAGGCCGACGACGTCATCCTGTTTATCGACGAGATGCACACTATCATCGGTGCCGGTTCTGCCGAGGGCTCCATCGACGCGAGCTCCATGCTCAAGCCCGTGCTCGCGCGCGGTGCCTTCCAGATTATCGGCGCCACCACGGCCGAGGAATTCCGCAAGTACCTCACCAAGGACCCGGCCTTTGAGCGTCGCTTCCAGACCATCGATGTCGAGGAGCCGAGCGTCGAGGACACGGTCAAGATCCTGACCGCACTCAAGCCGCGCTACGAGGAGCATCACCATGTGCGCTATACGCAGGGTGCTATCGAGGCTGCCGCGAACCTTTCCAACCGCTACATACAGGATCGCTTCCTGCCCGATAAGGCCATCGACCTCATCGACGAGGCCGGTGCCCGCGCTCGCATCGCCGCGAATCGCGCGCCCGAGCCGGTGCGTGAGGCCGAGCATCGCATAGAGGAGCTCAAGGCCGCCGCGCAGGAGGCCACCGAGAGCGACGACATGAACAAGGCCGCCGAGATCACCGAGCAGCAGAAAGCTGCCGAGATTGAGCTCGCCGAGGCCAAGGCCGCCTGGACCGCCGAGCTCGACGCCAGCCCGCTCACCATCGATGTGAGTCAGATCGCCGATATCGTGTCCGTGACTTCGGGCGTGCCGGTGTCCTCGCTTACCGAGAGCGAGAGCCGTCGCCTGCTGCAGGCCGAAAGCGTGCTCAAGACGCGCATCATCGGTCAGGATGAGGCTGTCGAGGCCGTTGCCAAGGCCGTGCGCCGCAGCCGCTCGCCGCTCAAGGATCCGCGTCGCCCCGGCGGCAGCTTTATCTTCCTTGGTCCCACCGGCACGGGCAAGACCGAGCTCGCCAAGACGCTCGCCGAGTACCTCTTTGGCAGCAAGGATGCACTCATCAGCTTCGACATGTCCGAGTTCGGTAGCGAGTTCGAGGTCTCCAAGCTCATCGGTAGCCCTCCGGGTTACGTCGGTCACGACGAGGGCGGCCAGCTCACCAAGGCCGTTCGTCGCCACCCGTACTCGGTCGTGCTGTTCGACGAGATCGAGAAGGCGCACCCCGATATCTTCAACATCTTGCTGCAGGTGCTGGAGGAGGGCCGCCTGACCGATAGCCAGGGCAAGACGGTCGACTTCCGCAATACGGTGATCATCATGACGTCAAACGTGGGCGCCCGCGAGATCGCGCAGGATGCGAGCGTTGGCTTTGGCACCACCGGCGAGCAGGGTCTCACGTCGAGCGAGATCAAGGGCCGCGCGATGGGCGAGCTCAAGCGCCTGTTCCGCCCCGAGTTGCTCAACCGTATCGACGACATTGTGGTGTTCCAGAAGCTCTCGGGCGAGAACCTGACCAAGATCGCGCACCTGCTGGTGGACGACCTGCGTCAGCGCCTGATCGCTAATGGCATGAACATCAAGCTCACCGATGCGGCCTACGACAAGATCGTGGCCGAGGGCACTGACCTCACCAATGGCGCGCGTCCGCTGCGCCGCGCCATCCAAAAGCTCATCGAGGACCCGCTGTCCGAGGAGCTGCTGGCCGGCGAGTGGGGCGAGGGCGATACCGTCCTGTGCGACGTGGCCGACGGCAAGTTTGTCTTTAGCCACGGCACGGGCGAGATCCCGGCACCGCGTCCGGCGGGCACGCTCGGTGGCGATACCGCCCCGGCGGCACCGCACACCGGCAACGCCGCGCCCGTGAGCGGCGGCGTGACCTCGGGCCCCGGCGGCATGATGCAAGCCGGTTCCGGCGCGCTGTAGGGCGTGGCGACAATTTGATACGCGCAATCGAGGCGCTCCGAAAAGGGCGCCTCGATTTGTAGAGCTGCGGAAGTTGTGACCGTTACGCTATACGGTCCACCGTTAGCCGATGATGCGAGGGCGCTCGGCGTTTTCGACTGGTTTATGCACGCAAAGTCTGGGAATATACAAGTCGCATGTCTTACTGTCTAACCAGTTGCGCCAAGGAGGCACCATGGACTACAAGATTACCGGCTACGAGCCCGCCCAGCTGTTCCATTTCTTTGAGGAGGTCAGCGCGATCCCCCGTGGGTCTGGCAACGAGAAGGGCATCAGCGATTTCCTGGTTGCGTTTGCCAAGGAGCGCGGCCTCGATGTGTACCAGGACGAGGTCTACAACGTCATCATTCGCAAGCCCGCATCTGCCGGCGCCGAGAATGCCCCGACCGTAATGCTGCAGGGTCACATCGACATGGTGTGTGACAAGCTGGGTTCCGTCGAGCACGACTTTACGACCGACGGTATCGACTTGGTCGTCAAGGACGGTGTCCTCACCGCTAACGGCACCACTCTGGGCGCCGACAACGGTATCGCCGTCGCTCTGATGCTCACTGTTCTCGATGACGATTCGATTGTTCACCCCGCCCTCGAGTGCGTGTTCACCACCGACGAGGAGACCGGCCTGGTTGGCGCCGAGACGCTCGACAAGTCCCAGATCAGCGCCCGCACCATGATCAACCTCGACTCCGAGGAGGAGGGCGTTGCCACCGTCAGCTGCGCCGGCGGCGTCGTCGTTACCTACACCTGCCCCATCGTGCGCGAGCACAAGACCGGTAGCACCCTCACGCTCGAGATCTCCGGCCTGCTGGGTGGTCACTCCGGCGCCGACATCCACCTGGAGCGCGGCAACGGAAACCTCATCATGGCCCGCATCATCGACCGCCTGATGGTCGCCGGTGAGCCCGCCATCGTCAGCTTCAACGGCGGCACCAAGGACAACGCCATCAACCGTGAGTGCAAGGCCGTTCTGGTCTATGCCGATCACGCTGCCGCCGAGGCCGCGGCCCAGATCGCAAAGGGCATCATCGCCGACGTCACTGCCGAGCTCGAGGTCTTCGACCCCGGCTTTACCTGCACCGTCGAGATTGCCGACGACGCCGAGGTCGAGGCCATGGACCAGAAGTCCGCGCTTGCCCTCATCCGCGCCCTGCGTCTTGCCCCTAACGGCGTGATTCGCCGCAACGTCGCCACCGACGGCTCCGTCGAGGTTTCCTCCAACATCGGTGTGGTTGCCACTTCTGACGACGAGGTCAAGATCATGCTGTCCCCGCGCTCCTCGATCACCTCGCTGCAGAACGAGTTCAAGGACCGCCTGCAGACGCTGGCCGATGTCCTGGGCTTTGACGCCAAGTTTGAGTTTGAGTATCCCGGCTGGAGCTATGCCGAGCATTCGCCGGTTCGCGACGTCTTTGTCGAGAGCTATCGCGAGCTCTTTGGCTCCGAGCTGCGCATCGAGTCCATTCACGCCGGCCTTGAGTGCGGCCTATTTGCCGAGGCCCTGCACGGCCTGGACGCCATCGCCGTGGGCCCGACGCTCTCCGATGTCCACACCCCGGACGAGAGCATGGAGCTCGCTTCTGCCGAGCGCTTCTACGAGCTGCTCATCGACGTCCTCAAGCGCCTTGCTGCGTAAAGGTCGCGCTAGCAGCAGTCCGAGCCACGTGCTAGCGGATTGCAAATGACATTACGAGAGGGGGCATCTGAGCTTTTGCGACGGGTGCCACATCTCTTTTGTTTGATAATTGCGAAATTACGGCCACCTAGTCCATTTCTGCCCTGATGAGGTCGAGGGTGCGCTGGCAGTTTTCGCAGACGGGGCCGAGCATATGCTCGCGCAGGTCCGCCATGCCGGGCAGGTCGGCGTATTCGTCCATGACCTCTTCCATGCAAATAGGTACCTCGTAGGCGAGGTCCATCATGGTCGCAAAGCAAAACTTCTCGGATAGCCCGGCATCGGTGAGTGCCGCCTCCAGCGCGGGGTCGCCCATACCGTGGTATCGGCGGATAGCGCCTGGACCGATGCGCCCCACACGATTTTCGCCGCCAACGCTCATGGCAAGGCGCGCCCGGCGGCGCATGCGCTCGTATGCCAGCCCCGATGCGACATCGTACATTCGAGCCATCATGGCTGCGCCGTCGTTTCCAAGGAGTAGGGAATAGTTTTTCGCGTGCGCATCCGGTGCGCCGATAATGGCGTTGAAGAACAGTATCTGCGTAAACAGATACAGGTTAAGTTGATGGTGGCTCGTATTTACGAGGAGCTCTTGAATGTCGCGGGTGGTCGGGCCGCCGTCTGCTGTGTACTTTTGGGCGGGCATCACCCCAAGTGCCTGACAGAGGTCTTCTTGATGTAGGCGCCTGATCGTTCCGTCTTCGACTTTCACGCGGTCATAGCGCTCAACAATGAGGGCAGGTTCGTCCTCAAACATACGATATTCGACGTTTGCCGTTGCGATACCGGCGCGCTGGGCGCTTTTCATGCAGACAAACTCATTGAGAGCCTCGAGTTTAAATCCGATAACGCCATTTTTGAAAATATGCGTCGTGGGCGAGGAGCCCATGCATTCGCACCAGCGGCCGTTTATGAACGCGAGCGCGAACTTGCCCTGGTTGCCTCCAAGTGACCAACTTTCATCTAGACCCATCCACGATGCATCGCGGTCATCTCTGATCGACTTGAGACGGAGAGCAATTTCGTGGTCGTCTATAGGGCGGTAGTCGCCAGCGCGATGCAGGACGGCGTCGGCATCTTCTTCGGCACAAAACTGCACTCCGCCCGGACAGTCGAGTCCGATATGGCTGAGTAGTGCGATGGGATTGTTGGGCCTAACGTCGAATTCCGCGGCAATCGCTTTTCGTTGGTCCTCGCTGTCGGGCAGAAGACCAAACAAGTACGGATTCATGACCTGTTGGCCGTATGTGCGATTCGATACGGGAATGTTGGTCGATAGGGCTGGCCCGTCGTAGTCTTGGTCGTAGGCAAAGTTGACAAGACCGTTCTCATCTTGCGTGAGCGTTCCCGCAGGTACGCCGCAAATAATAGTCCGAAGCGTTTTTTTGGCCATTGGCTATCTCCCTTCGGGCTTGGTTTGGGCAGATGCGCTTGCGGCAATCGAGACTCCGAGATTGGACATGGCGAAATCGGCGAAGGCCTTGTCGTAGAGTGCGGATGTAAAGGGGACATCTGGAAGAGCCGGAATGGCGGTACTACGACGGTTGCGATGATGAGGACGTTGAGTGTGATGGCGCCTGGGGATGCTGCGAGGCAGCGGATTGGCATGCGGGGCGTCGACTGGTCGCTCGTTTTTCGCTTCGCCGATATGCCCTTGTGCTGCGAGTGCCAGTCCAAGAGCGTCGAAAATCGCCAGCAACTTGTCGAGTCGAATGCCGGTGGCGTCTCCTAGCTCGAGCGATGCGAGCAGGCGCTCCGAAACACCGGCCTTTTTGGCGAGGGCGGCACGGGTGAGACCCTGAGTCTCGCGTGCCTGGCGCACGTAGATGCCAGCTTGGCGCGGTGTGGTGATGGGAAGGGTATCCACGGCGATCTCCTAACATGCAGATTTTTGCATCCTAGTATGACATGCAAAAGTCTGCATGAAAAGGCCTCATGCAAAACTCTGCATGAGGCCTTGTACTGGCGTTTAGTTTTGAGCGATTGTGTTTGGCACTACAGCGCCAAAATCCCCAGATGCTCAAGCAAGATCTTAAGCCCGATGAGGATGAGCACGACGCCGCCCACGATGGTGGCAGGTTTTTCGTAGCGCGCGCCAAAGGTGTGGCCGATCGCCACGCCAGCGATGGAGAAGACAAAGGTCGTGACTCCGATAAGCGATACAGCGGGAACGATGTCGACCGAGAGCGCCGCAAACGAGATACCCACGGCGAGCGCGTCAATCGAGGTGGCGATGGCAAGGATCAGGTACTCGCCCAGGTCAATTTTTTCGGCATCCTTGCCGTCGCCTTCATCCTCGTCTTCGGTAAAGGCTTCCCACAGCATTTTGCCGCCGATAAAGGCGAGCAGGATAAAGGCGATCCAATGGTCGATGGGTCCGATGATGCCCATAAACTGGCTGCCAAGCGCCCATCCGATTACGGGCATGCCGGCCTGAAAGCCGCCAAAGAACAGGCCGAGCACCACGGCGACCTTAAGGTTGATCTTCTTCATGCCAAGGCCCTTGCAGATGGATACGGCAAAAGCGTCCATAGAAAGGCCGATAGCGAGCAACACAAGCTCTGCGAGTCCCATAGTCTGGCTCCCTCTCTGCGGGCGGGCCCGCGTGTACCTCTTGGGGGAGTAACAAAAAAGACCCGTGGCGTACGCGTTGCGCGCACAGCCACGAGTCTCGTTCATTAAGGCAAGCCAGGCCGCATCGGCCAGTGTGTTGACTTGCCGCGCCACCGGAGGCGAACCCGATCACGCGACTACTCCCTCATTTATGCGAATCCCGATGCTACCACACAAGCAGCTCATTTGGGTTGGGCTCTCAGCTGTGTTCGCTCATTCTGTAAGCATCGGATTTCGTGGCTGCTGCGGGGACAAACCGTGAGAAACTATTTAGCGTTTATGGAGCGTACACGATGGGAGCGATGCCTTGGATAAGAACGAGCTGCAAAAGCGTATGGAACAGGCTATTCGCCTGACTGCCCCCGGCCAGCCGATCCGCACCGCCCTCGACATGATCATTGCCGGTCACCTGGGCGCCCTTATCTGCGTCGGCGACACCGAAAACGTGCTCGCTGCCGGTAACGACGGCTTCCCGCTCAACATTTCGTTTACTTCGAACCGTCTGTTCGAGCTCTCCAAGATGGACGGTGCCATCGTCATCGACGGCGACCTCACCCAGATCCTGCGCGCCAACTTCCACCTCAATCCCGATCCCTCGCTTGCCACGAGCGAGACGGGCATGCGCCACCGCACCGCCGCTCGCATGTCGGTGCTCACCGACGCCATCGTGATCTCGGTTTCGGCTCGTCGCGCCGTCGTCAACGTGTACGTCCACGGTAAGAGTTACGAGATCCAGCCCGTCACCACCATCATGAGCTCGGTCAACCAGCTCGTCGCCACGCTCCAGACTACCCGTCAGTCGCTCGATCGCTCCCTGCTGCGCCTGACGGCCCTCGAGCTCGACGACTACGTCACGCTCGCCGACATCACCGGCATTTTCTCGAGTTTCGAGATCATGCAGCAGGCAAAGACCGAGCTTAAGGATTGCATCGTCAAGCTGGGTAACCAGGGCAAGCTCGTGCAGATGCAGCTCGAGCAGCTCGCGGGCTCCAGCATGGATACCGAATACGACCTGATGATCCGCGACTACGCAAGCGATTCCTCTGAGGCCAACGCCGAGAAGATCCGCGCTGAGCTTGCCCGTATGACGCCTAAGGACCTATCCGACCCGCAGCACGTGGCGGCGGTTCTGGGTTACGACGACCTGGACGAGGACTCCGTCATGACACCGCTGGGCCTGCGCACGCTTTCGCGCGTGTCCGTCGTGCGCGACGGCGTGGCCGAGAAGATCGTCGACGAGTACGGCTCGCTGCAGGAGCTCATGGATGACATCAGCGAGGATCCGGAGCGCCTGGGCGACTTTGGCGTCAACAACCCTGCCATTCTTGCGGACTCGCTGTACCGCATGAAGGGCACCAAACAGGGGAACGCATAATGGCGCCCGTATGCGCCGTGGTCGTTGCCGGTGGCAGCGGCCAGCGCTTTGGTAACCCCGGCGGCAAGCAGCTCGTTAACGTGGCGGGCCGTCCGCTCATGAGCTGGTCCATCCGCGCGTTCGATCGTAGCGACAAGGTCGGCCACATTGTAGTGGTGTGTCCTGCCGAGCGCCGTGCCGAGATGCGCCGCCTGGCCATCGACCCGTTTGACTATGACACGCCCATCAGCTTTGCCGATGCCGGCGATACCCGTCAGGATTCCACCCGTGCCGGCGTGCATGCGGTTCCGGCGGGCTTTGAATACGTCGCCATTCACGATGGCGCTCGTCCGCTCATTACGACCGAGGCCATCGACCACGCTATCGACGTGCTCGTGAGCGACCGTGCTCTCGACGGTGTCGTGTGCGGCCAGCCCGCGATCGACACGCTCAAGATCGTCGATGGCGACAATATCGTCGAGACGCCGCCACGTGAGCTCTACTGGGCAGCGCAGACGCCGCAGATCTTTAGCGTCGATGCTATGAAGCGCGCCCACGCTGCAGCCATTGCCGAGGGCTTTATCGGTACCGATGATTCGTCGCTGGTCGAGCGCATGGGCGGGCGCGTCCGCTGTGTCCAGAGTCCACGCGATAACCTTAAGGTGACGGTGCCCGAGGACCTGCGTCCCGTAACCGCGATTCTGCTCGGTCGCATGGCCGAGGGAGAGGATCTTCCCCATGTTCAGTAACCTGCGCATTGGCCATGGCTACGACGTTCACCGTCTGGTGGAGGGGCGTCGATGTATCATCGGCGGTGTCGACATTCCCTACGAGCGCGGCCTGCTGGGCCACTCGGATGCTGATGTGCTCGCGCACGCCTTGGCCGACGCCATTCTGGGCGCCTGTCGCGGGGGAGACATCGGCAAGCTATTCCCCGATACCGACCCCGCCTATGAGGGTGCCGATTCGATGGTGCTGCTCGCTCGCGTGATGGACTATGCGCGCGAGCTGGGCTTCGAGTTTGTCGATGCCGATTGCACCATTGCCTGTCAGCAACCCAAGATCACCCCGCACCGCGATGCCATGCGCGCCAACCTTGCCCATGCCCTGGGCGTTGACGTCGAAAACGTGGGCGTCGCCGCCACTACGACCGAAAAGCTCGGTTGGGAAGGCCAGGGCGAGGGAATCGGCGCCTGGGCCGTCTGCCTGCTACAGAAAACCGTTAAGGAGTAACGAATGCGTATCTACAACAGCGCTACCCATAAAAAGGAAGAGTTCCAGCCCATCGAGTCCGGCAAGGTCCGCATGTACGTGTGCGGCCCCACGGTCTACGACAACATCCACATCGGTAACGCCCGCACGTTCATCAGCTTTGACGTGATTCGCCGCTGGCTCATCGCGAGCGGCTACGAGGTCACGTTCGCCCAGAACCTCACCGATGTCGACGACAAGATCATCAAGCGCGCCAACGAGCAGGGCCGTACGGCCGCCGAGGTCGCGACGGAGTTCTCGGATAAGTTCATTGGCGTCATGCGCGCCGCCAACGTGCTCGATCCCGATGTGCGCCCCCGCGCCACCAAGGAGATCGGCCCCATGATCGCCATGATCAAGACGCTCATCGAGCAGGGCCATGCTTATGCCGCCGATAACGGCGATGTGTACTTTGCCGTGCGCAGCGATCCCAACTATGGCCAGGTCTCGGGCCGCAACATCGATGACCTTATGGTTGGTGCGCGTATCGAGGAGAACGAGGACAAGAACGACCCGCTCGACTTTGCCCTGTGGAAGGCCGCCAAGCCCGGCGAACCCAGCTGGCCGAGTCCCTGGGGCGAGGGCCGTCCCGGTTGGCACACCGAGTGCGCTGCCATGGTGCATCGCTACCTGGGCACCCCGATCGACATCCACGGCGGCGGCTCCGACCTTGCCTTCCCGCATCACGAGAACGAGTGCGCCCAGGCCACCTGCGCCTGGCACCAGGGCTTCTCCAACACCTGGATGCACACGGGCATGCTGCTGGTTGACGGCGAGAAGATGTCCAAGTCGCTCGGAAACTTCTTTACGCTGGCCGAGGTGCTCGAGCAGCACTCTGCCGCGGCCCTGCGCCTGTTGATGCTGCAGACGAGCTATCGCTCGCCGCTCGACTTCTCCTGGGAGCGCCTGGAGGGTGCCGAGAATTCGCTCACGCGTATTGCCGGTACGGTCGAGAACCTTCGTTGGGCTGCGAACCATGCGACGGCCGATGCCGATGCGGCTGCCGCCGAGGCGTTTGCCGCCAAGGCCGCCGAGACCCGCGCCGCCTTTAAGGAGTGCATGGACGACGACTTTAACACCGCCGGTGCCATGGGTGCTGTCTTTGGCTTTGTCACCGAGTGCAATCAGTATCTGGAGCAGGCGGGCGATGCTGCCGACAAGGCCGCAGTCCTGGCTGCCGCCGATACGCTGGCCGAGCTGCTCGATACGTTTGGCGTTGAGCTTCCCGAGCCCAAGGTCGAGTTGCCGCTGGGCCTGCTGGGCGTTGCCGCCGGTTTGGTTGCCTACACGGGCGACGACGTGGACGAGGCCGCTGCCAAGATTCTCGAGGCTCGTGCCGAGGCTCGTGCCGCCAAGAACTGGGATCTGGCAGATGCCATCCGCGATCAGCTCAAGGACCTGGGCCTGACGATTGAAGATACCGCCGCCGGCACTCGTATCAAATCTCTCTAATCCCCGCGGGTTTCCCAAGCACCCGACCTTGCCGTTCAAACCGTCGCTCGCGTACTCAAGTACGCGTCGCTCCTCTTTCACGGCAATCTCGGGCACTTGGAAAACCCGTACCGACCGCCCGAATTAATATTCATGGGCGGTCGTTTATTTTGTTTCGTTTGATAGTTGTATTTAGGAGGTCGCTTTATGGCCGACAATCGCAAGCGTGCGCCTCGTGGCGGCAAACAGGCTGCTTCTGGCTCGCGTTCGATTCGCCGCAATGACCGCGCTGCCGCTCCCAAGGGCCAGCGCGATCGCGCCCAGGCCGCACGTCCGCAGCGCGATCGCAACCGCGACGCTGTCCAGGCTCCCAAGGGCGAGTTTATCGAAGGTCGTCGTGCTGCCGCCGAGGCGCTACGCACTGGTTTTCCCATCAAGTGCGCGCTCATTGTCGAGGGTGGAGAGCGCGATGCCGCCTTGTCGCGCCTGGTCGACGACCTCAACGCCGCGGGCGTCCGCATTAAGTATGTGCCGCGTGCGCAGCTCGACGCACTGTCGAGCCATGGCGCTCATCAGGGCATCGCACTCGAGGTTGGCAACTTCCCCTATGCTGATGTCGCCGATATTCTCGACCGCGCAGGCGACGGTCCGGCGCTTGTCGTCGTGCTCGACCATGTGACCGACGACGGCAACTTTGGCGCCATTGTGCGCTCCGCCGAGGTCGTGGGCGCGGCCGGCGTCGTCATCGCCAACAAGCGTGCCGCCGGCGTGACCGTGGGCAGCTACAAGACCTCGGCCGGTGCTGTCATGCATCTGCCTATCGCGCAGGTTCCCAATATTGCCCGTGCACTCGATGACCTCAAGGCCGCTGGTTTTTGGGTGGGCGGCGCCTCCGAGCACGCCGAGGGCAGCTGCTGGGATGCTCCCTTCGAGGGCCGCGTGGCGCTCGTCATGGGCTCCGAGGGCGACGGCATCTCGCGCCTGGTGCTCGAGAAATGCGACTTTTTGACCAAGCTTCCCCAGCGCGGCATGACCGAGAGCCTCAATGTTGCCCAGGCGACCACGGCGCTGTGCTTTGAGTGGCTGCGCCGCAACGTCGGCGAGCTCATGGGGGAGGAATAGCGCATGTCCAAAAAGAACCGTGCCAAGTCCAAGGCCAAGCGCTTTGGCGAGGGCTCGGCCAAGCCGATTGTTTCGGCCGCGACCTACGGCGTGGGCGGCAATGCGTTTGCGCAGGCCATCGCCGACCCGGTCTCGACGGTGCACTCCAATAAGCCCGAGCTGCTGGTGGTCGACGGCTACAACGTGATCCACTGCACGCCGCGCTACGAAAAGCTCGTGTACGACCATTCAGACGATCCGTATTCCAGCGACGTTCACGATATGGCACGCACCGCCCTCATCAACGACGTCGCCGCCTTTGCCCAGGGCCGCTACGAGGCCGTGATCGTGTTCGACGGCGCGGGCAATATCTCCAACGAGCGCCCCAACCTGCCGGCCCGCGGCGTGCGCATCGAGTTTTCGCCGACGGGCGTTTCTGCCGATACCGTGGTGCAAAAGCTCTGCATCGAGGCGCGCGAGGAAGGCCGCGCGTGCTCCGTGGTATCGAGCGACGGCACGATCCAGGCCGTCGTCATGGGCAAGGGCGTCACGCGCATCTCGAGCCGTATGCTGGTGGACGAGATCAAACAGATCGACAACGACGTGCACGAGGCCGAGGAGGCCCCGCAGATCAAGATGACCCTGGGCAGCCGTCTAAGCCCCGAGGCCCTGGCCAAGCTCAAAGCTCTGCGCGGGAGGTAGGGGAGTTGGCGGGGCGATGCTGTCTCGCTAACTCCATTCAGCGATGTCGATCATTCTTTCGAGGTGCCATGTTAGCGCCTCTTTTAGATAAGGCAGTCTCGCTGTAAGAGCGTCGTTTTTGGATAGGATTTCGATTGCCTCGTCAACGAAACCCTCGAGTTTGTCGCCGTCAAACCAGCCCATGTCCTCGACGAGCAACATTTGTTTGGCGGGGCTTGAATGAAATTGTGCGCTGGTAAAACTGTGCTCTCCCGCCCTAAGCTCCTCTAGTGATATGTTGCACCAGAGTGATGAGCCCGAATCGAAGATAGGGGCAGGTCTGCAGACTAGCGTGTTTACGTTTCGCACGAGGCCGAAGTTGCGCCAATGACGATCGTAGTTGGCAATGATGTCGTCACATACGATCATGCGGTCAAGGGCATCCTTGACGCCTGTCACCCCGAGCTCCTCGCAGTTTGCTACATATCGCTCGTAGTCGGTTAGCCGTTCATCTGCGTTTGCGTGCTGGTTTACATAGAACGCAGGGACATACTCTTCTTCATCAGTTAAGAAGACATCGCATGTGCTCAGGGCGGAAGTGCCCGTGCCCTCGAGCGAGTAAGGCACATAATCGCAGGCGTTTAGGATGCGACGGTGGAGCGCGGTCGCCACCAGCTCGTTATAAGGTTCCTGGTCCAGGTGCGCTCCTGCCTTATGCAGAATTCGACGTTCGCCCTCGCACGTCCAGTACTTTTGAAGATTGCCGTCCGAGGTGTTATCGGGCTTTGCGGCAGCCGCTTTTCCCTCTGGGGCAAAGGGTGCAATGGACAGCGAGACGTTATCAAAGGCGTTATTGAAGAAGTTGATATCCTCCCAGGTGAGACCGGAACCTTGGGGCCTAATCCAATACTGGTCGGATAGGGAGAGGCCGAGATTTCGCTGGACGAGTTCATCGGGAACATCGACTGCGGCTTCTGCAAGCAGGGAGGCTAGCCCAATGCGTGCGAGCGGGATACCGCGGCCGCGCCACCAGATGCGGAAGGAGTCTAGCGATATGGGGCTATTAGGGCCAAATACTCCAATAGGGGCGTGGGCGTAATCGATGTCGGCACCGATGTGGGTAAAGTCTTTTCGCGATGTGCTGTAGACCAGCTGAGCGACTTCGTACGTGCGGTTCATGAGGGTGAACGCGATCTCGCTCTTACCGTGGCCGCGGCGGGGACGTCCCCCCGTTTTGGTCACAGAGCGGAGTCGCGTGTCGACGCTGTCTTTGTCGATGAGCCATACACCAGAAGCCTTGCGGGCCTCAAGTGCTCCGTTTTTTATGAGCTCCTGCACCCTGCGCGGAGTGATGCCGAGCAGCTCGGCGGCTTCTTTGGTAGTAAGCATCGCGAAACCCTTCGCCAGAACGAATAGTTTTATATATAGCAATTGTAATTAAAACTATTCGTTCTGGCGAATGGTTTTAAGATTGAGGGCGCACTGACAGAAATGAACGGGCCTGGTACGCGTTGTTGCTGGATTTTGCATATTTGTATAACGCCGTGCGGCCTGTTGCGCCCCGTCCGCAATTCCTTTATTCTTAACTGGCTTCGCGTGAAAGCGCCAAGTGTGCCAGTGTGGCGCAACGGTAGCGCAACTGATTTGTAATCAGTGGGTTGCAGGTTCGATTCCTGTCACTGGCTCCATTAACAAAAGCGCAGGTCAGAGCTTGTTTTCTCTGGTCTGCGTTCTTGTTTTTAGGATGCTGTGTGCAACAGGCTGTGCAACGGCGTGTGCAATAAAACGGGTTTTAACTCTTCAAAATTGAAATGCGTATTCACAATCTCGTCACGTTTAGAACGTCTTGTCGATGTTATTCGGAATCGAAACCCCGTGCTTTCCGATCCATCCGGCGTATAGCTTGTCTCTCTGCTTGAACCATGCGATGCGCATGTTCCTCATGCGCCTTTGTGCAATATGATTTCTGTTTCTTAGTCGTCCTCCTCGGTTTTGACTGCTCCTTCTTCGCGGCCTCTGGGCTTGTAAGTGCGTGCATCGTTTGCTGACGGATCTTGTAGGGACGTTTGCAGAGTTCACAAGAACGCCAGGCTTGATTGCTCTGAAGATATTCCAGAAGCTGCGCAGTAAATGCCCTGGTAAGACTCCCCGCAAATTGTTTTTCAGGTTCCAGGTCTATTTTTGCCAGTTTTAGAAGAGTGCGATCAAGGATGATGCGGTGATTTTCGGGATAAGGATGCAGAGCGAGATCCAGAAAGGCGGCGAGGGGCGCTTCGAGCGATTCCAAGTAACGAGAGGCGACAATTCTTGCAGCGATGACATTCGGTTGTAAATCGTGCTCATTAATCTTTGAATTGATTTCTACGGGCAACTGACAAGCGACGGAAAGCTGGCCGAAGTGTTTCATGACGCTCTTGTTATTAGGCAATTTGGTCAGCAGCTTAATTGTCATGTCATAAGCCTTTGGCCCAAACGCAGATTTACACGCGAAGAGAAGCGCTGCGACTTGCATGATAGATATGGTAGAAAGCAGGTCATCCATCAGAATGACTTGCTCGTTATTCTTCCTTATACCCTGAATCAGGTTTGCCGCTTCTGTACCAGCTGAACCGTCGCGTCCTTTGTAGTGATTAAACAACGATAAATCAAAGGCGTCTCTGATTTCGACACTTCTTTGTGAACCGTCTAGTGCGTCTTGCCATTTTTCAAAGCCGTCACCTATCGGATTGTCAGAGAACTCATCATTAGAGATATATCGTTTTTCAACCCGCTCAAACTCTCCGGCGTAGGGTGAAACGGGGAGACCGTAGGCTTCGATGAAACGTTTGACTTCACCTAAGTCACTCGTATCTAAATTGAGTAGGGCACCCGTTGCAAAGCCGTCTGGAAGACCGTATGCCTTGGCTCCGGCTTTGCAAAGGAACGCCGGACGCTCTGAGCCGTCGAAATTGACGCAAATCAGTCGGGCAATTGGCAATGTCCAAGGGATTAAGTCGTCGTTAGTGGTGGGAACTTTAATTTTTCCTGTACTCATAAGTGCTCCTCTAGCTGCTCAAAGCCCGTTAAACTCCATTCTGCTAAAAATAATAGTTAGCGCCATGTCGCAGGTCAAGTAGTGTGAACTACGTAAACCACACGAACGAAAGGAGTTCAGATGAACGATATAAACGCGAATCAAATGAGCACTGTGAGGCGTAAGGAATGGTGTCGAGCTTTGAACAAGATTCCGTATGCTTGTGTCACAGCGCGTGATATCGCAATGCTCATGAACGTTTGTAAGACGACTTCAATTGAGATTCTAAAAGCAGCGGGTGGAATCAAGATCGGTCGGGCCTGGCGCGTCGACAAAGCTGACCTGATCACATACCTTGCCGGTCTGGAGTGCGATAACAATGACCGCTAAGACCGTAGCCTCACTGCTCGACGCCGCGTTACCCGTTGGCGGTACGCGCGGCGTCGCCGCGCACGTCGCCGACGCGTGTGGCGCTGCCGAGCGTACCGCCAACGGTCCTGCGCTTGTCGATAATGCTGGCTCAGCGTACAAGATGGACTCCATGGATGGTGCCAATGCCCCCACCCCCATCATCCATATCAAGACGACTGTCACCCCTGAAGAGTGGTTGTTGCTCTGCAAGAAAGAGGGCTCGAGGAATGAGGGACGGGGTGTGGGGGTGAGGAATACTCCGAAACTGATTGAAGAGGAGAGCTCTAAAAGACTTGAGAAGATAGCGAGGAACCAAGAAGCAATTGTTGACGATTGGTTCGTGAAGGGGAAATGGCTCTGGGTTACCGGCAAGGATCAAGATGAAGCTGCAGTTGAAGCGACGTTGAAGGCGATTGCAACGGGATCTGAGTTCGAGTTCGCTTCGGCGAAACAAATGGTGTCAGCCTGGAATAGCGCTGATTTGTACGGCTCGAACAACAAAGACAGGACTTTGGATAAGTATCGCTCGGTTCAGAACCTGCTAGTGTCGTATCTGGGCTATTCGAGGGACAAGACAGAAGTCAGCATGCTGTACGAGCTTCTCGACGAGCGTCGTCTAAATAAACTTGCGACCATTCTGTCGTCGATTTATTCAGGAAAGGAGCTGCGTAGCTACTATCTGCGTCTCGGCGCTAAAGCGGAAGAAGTCGACAAGCTGTTTGACTGTTTAAAGAAAACGGTTTGCACGACTGCGTAATGATCATCATCGACATTCGAATATAGTTGAGCCCGGCTATGCCGGGCTTTTTGATTTCAAGACTTTAGTCCGCTGGCCGCGCAGCGGCCAGCTTTAAACCACCCGCTACGCGGGTGGAGACAAACGGCTTTACAAAGCCACCCCTCCGACCGATATTGACGATTGTTCAGGCCGTCAAGAATTCGAGTCGAAAGGGTGGTCGCCATGGCCCAGAAGGCCTACAGCCTTTCCCACACGAAGTGGATGTGCAAGTACCACATCGTGTTCACGCCGAAGTATAGGCGCAAAGTGATCTACAACCAAATCAGGAGCGACATAGGGGAGATCCTCAGGAAGCTGTGCGAGTACAAGGGGATCGAGATAATCGAGGGGCACCTGATGCCCGACCACGTGCACGTGCTGCTGGCGATCCCGCCGAAGTACAGCGTCGCGAGCGTCATGGGCTACCTGAAGGGGAAGAGCTCGCTGATGATATTCGACAGGCACGCCAACCTCAAGTACAAGTTCGGCAACAGGAAGTTCTGGGCGGAGGGCTACTACGTGTCCACCGTCGGCCTGAACGAGGCGACGATCGCCAAGTACATCAGGGAGCAGGAGTCCCACGACATCGCGCTGGACAAGCTGAGCGTGAAGGAGTACGAGGACCCCTTCAAGAGGGGGTGATGCTGCCGGTTCGACCGGCGCGCCACGGGTCAAGATGCACTAGGCCTGGACGAAGTCCGGGCCCGCGCCTTTAGACGCGAGCCCGGGGCCCGTGGGTTATACCCTAAGAGCAAACCACCCTTTTTAAGGGTGGTTCTGATGAGAGGTTGCTAATACTGTATTTCTCTTCGCCGATTCGCCTTCAAATGAGCATTAACCGATAAATGACTTTATCTAAAATGATGACATCTGAGCTGTAACGAAGGAGTCGCTATATGAAGACCGTCTACGATGCCCTTGACCCTATCGTCAACGGGTCGGCAACGACCAAGGAGAAGGGTGACAAGTACGAGGCGGCCTGCGTCTACTATCTCAAGAACGACCCTTTCTACGCGCTGTTCTTCTCCCGTGTCGGGACGATAGCCCAGGCACTCGAATGGGATGATTGTCCCGTCCACGACACCCAAGACAACGGAATCGACCTCATGGCCCAGACCGCCGAGGCGGGGGAATGGTGGGCGATCCAATGCAAGTGCTATGACGGCGAGAAGGACCTTCCCAAGGGCATCTGCGACTCGTTCTTCGCCCATGCGGCATTTATCGACGGCGTCGACTCCCTGATGGTCATGACGACGGCGAAGGGTCCGGGAAAGAACCTCCAGAAGCAAATCGACGCCAGCGGGTCCATGTACATCGATACCGCCAAGATGGCGGCCTCCAATATCGACTGGGCCCCGTTTATCGAAGGTGTTCCCGCCGGCGAGCGGGTGACCTACGACCTCCGCCCTCATCAGGAGCGCGCGGTCGCGGCAATCGAGGAGAAGTGGGCGGAGTTTGACCGCTGCAAGGCGATCATGGCGTGCGGCACGGGAAAGACTCTCATGTCCCTTCGCCTCGTCGAGGACTGGATCGGCCCCGCCGCCGGCACAATCCTCTTCTGCGCGCCGTCGATCTCTCTTGTCGGACAGTCCATGCGTGAGTGGATGGGCCAGAGCCGCGTGCCCATGTCCTCGCTCGTCGTCTGCTCGGACTCGAAGGCGTCGCGCAAGGACGACGTCATCCCGATGACGCTCGATTCATTCGAGTATCCCGCGACGACGAATCCCGAGAGCCTGTACCGCTCGTTCAGGCGTTGCAGGCACTCAAACCCCGACGGGCTGGTCGTCATCTTCTCGACCTACCAATCTATCGGCGTCATCCATGACGCGCAGGCGCTCGGCATGCCCGAGTTCGATGCCGTCGTGTGCGACGAGGCCCACCGCACGACCGGCAACGCACTCCCCGGCGTCTCCAAGACGGAGGCTTCGGCCTTCATGAAGATCCACTTCAACGAGAACGTTGCCGCCAAGAAGCGCCTGTACATGACGGCGACCCCGCGCATTTACGGCGAGACCGCCAAGCGCAAAGGCGCCGAGGAGGACTACACCATCGCCTCCATGGACGACGAGTCCATCTACGGCCCCACCGCCTACCAGATCAAGTTCGGCGAGGCCGTGGAGCAGAAGCTGCTCACCGACTACAAGGTCGTCGTCCTCACCGTCCAGGAGGATGCCATCGGGGACCGCCTGCCCTCCCTGGAGAGCGACCAGGGCGTCAACGCAATGAGCCTCGAGCCCTCGGACATCGGCAAGATTATCGGCTGCTGGAAGGGCCTCGTCGATCACGGCGAGGGTGCGCCCGACGACGCGACCGGCCTCGGTGGCATGCTCGTCGTCGATGACGTCGAGACCATGGTGACCGATTGCAAGCCGCTACACCGCGCCGTCGGCTTCTGCTCGACCATCAATGCATCGAAGACCATCACGGAGGCCTTCTCGCAAATCGTCGAGAAGTTTGCCGAAGACGAGCACGAGGAGCTCCCGCTCAAGTGCGAGCTGCGCCACGTCGACGGCAACATGCCGTCCGACCAGCGCACGAGAAACATCACCTGGCTCGGAGGGGACGTCGCCGAGGACGAGTGCCGCATTCTCACCAACGCACGCTGCCTCGCCGAGGGCATCGACGTGCCCAACCTCGACGCCGTCATCTTCTTCAATGCCAAGAACTCGACGGTGGACGTCGTCCAGGCCGTCGGCCGCGTCATGAGGCGCGCCGAGGGTAAGGACTTCGGCTATATCATCTTGCCCATTTTCGTTCCAGCCGGCATGACGCCGGAGGAGGCGCTCGACGACAGCAAGGTGTTCGCGAACGTCTGGAGCATCCTCCAGGCCCTCCGCTCGCACGACGAGCGAATTGAGGCAAAGGTCAACGCGCTCGCCCTCCAGCAGGAGGCCGAGAAGAACAAGGTTGTCGGATCGGCCAACCAGAAGGGGTGGGATGCTGGCGACCTCAAGCTCAAGCAGGAGGAGGAGAGCCAGAAGGCGGCAGAGATCACGCAGGGCGTGCAGATGAGGCTTACCTTCTTCCCGGTCGAGCGCTGGGAGAAGGCCGTCAAGACCACGCTGGTAAAGAAGTGCGGCACGCGTATCTACTGGGACGAGTGGGCCGAGGACGTGGCGAAGATCGCCCAGCGCCATATAGAGCGTATCGGCAAACTTGTTCGCGAGAACGACGAGGTGTCCGGTAGCTTCAAGACGTTCCTGCACGGCCTTCAGGACTCGCTAAACCCCAGCATCACCGAGCAGGATGCGGTCGAGATGATCGCCCAGCACATCATCACCGCCCCGGTGTTCGACGCCCTGTTCGGAGACTTCGAGTTTGCGAAGTCGAACCCCGTGTCCGTCGCCATCGAACGTTTCCTGGGCGTACTCGAAGAGCATAAGATTGAGGAGGCATCGGATTCCGAGGTCCTCGATGACGTGTATGCGAGCGTGCGCCGCCGCGCTGCCGCCATCCAGTCGGATGCAGCGCGTCAGCAGCTCATCCGCGACCTCTACGAGAAGTTCTTCAAGGTCGCGTTCAAGGCGACCTCGGACAAAATGGGCGTCGTCTACACTCCGACCGAGATCATCGACTACATCCTCCGCGAGACCGACCGTGTTCTCAAGCGCGAGTTCGGTCAGTCGCTTGCCGACGACCGCGTGCACATCCTGGATCCCTTCGCGGGCACGGGCTCGTTCATGGCGCACCTCATCGAGAGCGACCTCATCCCCGACGAGAAACTCAAGCGCAAGTACACTCGCGAGATTCACTCCAACGAGATCCTGTTGCTCGCGTACTACATCATGACGGTGAATATCGAGTACGCCTACCATGCCCGCATAGGCGGCGACTATCAGTCGTTCGAGGGTGCGGTGCTCACCGATACGTTCCAGATGACCGAGGAATCGAACACCCTCGATGACGAGGTGTTCTATGACAACACGGATCGCGTGCGCATCCAGAACGCGCTCCCGATCCGGGTGATTGTGGGCAACCCGCCCTACTCGGTAGGCCAGACGAGCGCCAACGACAATAACCAGAATGAGAAGTATCCGACGCTCGACAGCCGCATCGCGCAGACGTATGTCGCGAAAACGACTGCGACAAATAAGAACTCGCTTTACGATTCGTACTTCCGCGCCTTCAGGTGGGCGAGCGACCGAATCGAAGAGAGGGGCATTGTCTGCTTCGTAAGCAACGGCGGATGGGTTGACGGATCTTCCTCCAACGGGTTCCGCCGATCGCTCGTGGAAGAATTCAACAGCATCTACGTCTTCAACCTTAAAGGAAATCAGAACACTTCCGACTGGAAGCGTGAGGGCGGTAAGGTGTTTGATGCCGGCGCTAAGATCGGCGTCGCTATAACTATGTTGGTTAAGAACCCGGACTCAAAAGAGCATGGGGTTGTTCACTATCACGATATCGGCGACTATCTGAGTCGTGAGGACAAGCTTAGGCTGATCCGAGATTTTGCAATCAATGGTGATATTGATTGGCAAACGATTGAACCCGATAAATATGGCGACTGGCTGAACCAGCGCGACGATTCGTTCTATGAATTTGCGCCGCTAGGAATAACGAAGAGAAAGCCTCCCTACGGCATGTTTACCATCTGGTCTGCGGGCCTTAAAACGCAGCGTGACCCTTGGGCGTGGGGATTCTCGCGTTCGAGAGTACAGGGGCAAATGGAGCGTCTGCTAACGAACATGGACGCTGAGATTCAAGCTGCAAAGAGCGAGGGGCGTGCAATTGAATATGATCCGATCCGCTTCAGCTGGACACGGCGCATGGAGGATGCTGCCAGGAAGGGAGAGCGACTAGTCTATAACCGTGACGAGGTCGTAATGGGGTCGTATAGGCCGTTCTGCAAGCAATGGGTTTACTACGACCGTGTGATGAACGAAATGACCTACCAGCAGCCCCGCCTTTTCCCTCTCGCGGCAAGCGGGAGGGAAAAGGCCGAAAGGACCTACCAGCAGCCCAATATTCTCTCAAAGATAACGGGAAAAGGCGGGGCCGAAATGACCTACCAGCAGGGCTCTCTCCGTTGCCTTGAAAACCTATGTATCGTGTATACCGGCGGCTCGGCTATGAGCGCAATGGTGACAAGTAATCTGCCCGACTTGCATTTCGTCGGAGATTCTCAGTGCTTTCCTCTCTACTGGTATGAGGAGGAGCAGACGGGTACGACCCTATTTGACGAAAACGACTATGTGGCTCCCGGTGGACAGACATCGCTGTTCGGCGACGGTGCAACCTATACTGAGAAGAGTTATTCACGCCATGACGCCATCACGGACGAGACTCTCAAAGTCTTTCGTGAGGTTTATCCGCATGCGTTTCCGAAGCGCTATAAGAAGGATGGCGGTATTGAGCTCAACAAGACCGATATTTTCTACTACGTCTATGGCATCCTGCATTCTCCCGAGTACCGCAAACGCTTCGAATCGAATCTCAAGAAAGAGTTGCCGCGCATCCCGCTCGCCGCGGACTTTGCTAGGTTCTCGGAGGCGGGTCGAAAACTCGCCCATCTTCATCTCGATTACGAGACGATTGACCCATGGGCATCGATCGTCGAGGACGGCGACTCGGCGAACCCCGGTCGTACGGTCAAGATGGCGTTCGGCAAGTGCAAGAAGGACGAAGAGCATCCCAAGGGCCAGGACATGACCGTCCTCAAGGTCGCCGAGAGCATGACGCTGCGCGGCATCCCACTGGAGGCATACGAGTACGTCGTCAATGGGCGCTCGGCCATCGGTTGGCTCATGGATCGCTATCAGGTCCGCAAGGACAAGGCCTCGGGCATCATCAACGATCCCAACGACTACAGCGACGATCCGCGCTATATCGTCGATCTTGTCGAGCGCGTCGTGACTGTGTCGATGGAGACGATCGCTATCGTTAACGAGCTGCCCGCCTTGAACGAGAAGGCCCAGCCTGCCGAGTGGCCCGCCGCATGGAAGGTGAAGTAACAGCTGAAGGGGATTCATGATTCGCGGATAGCGACGTTGTATATTGGGGTTGATGAACATCGCCCGATAGCGTGTCGCCGCGGGACGGATGGTTATCACAACTGCCCGGTTCTCGAAGGAGGCACGACGCTATGCAGAAGGTCTACTCGGCCAGACGGTCGTGCTCGTCGACGGCCCAGCGCTCGCTGGTCTCATGATCGACTACGGTTTCGGCGTAAGCACAAGGCAGGTTTACGAAATCAAGGCCGTGGACACGGACTTCTTCGAAGAATAGCGAGCAAGCGGCTACCTCGCGCCCTTCCGCCCGTTGCACTTCGAGCAGAGCACCTGCAGATTAGACGGCACGGTCTTACCGCCCCTAGCGACCGGCACGATATGGTCGATGTGCAATCCAACACCATCGGGCATGTACTTCCCGCACATCTGGCAGGTGTAGCTGTCCCTTCGCGCTATCTGCTCGCGCAGCTGTTTAGTCATCAGCTTCCGCTGGTTGCGAGCATGGTAATCCCTGAGCGTCGCTTCGTCGTTAATGGCGGCGAGGCGGTTTCGCCTGTTCACAACCCAGTCCCAGCTCACGGCCATCACGCTATCGTCCACGGACACCTTGTAGGACGTCTTCACGTAGTTCCTCTGCCTGTAGCGTGTCTGCTCACGGCACGTGACAAACTGGAACGCGTGCGCGTCGTCGAGTGTCTCGGCGTATTGCCGCTCCCGGCGCTTCCGCAGGCTGCAGGTCTTCAGGTATTCCTCCTGCTGTGCCTTCCACTCCTGGATGTAGGATCGCTCCGCGACTATCTTTTCCCAGTTGGCGGGCTCGAGCATAAAGCGATCTATCAGGTCGTTGATCTTCACGTTGCGTCTGCCGGAGACATCGAACCGCTCGACGAAGTATGGGTAGTGAAAGGGATTCGCCAGGACTCTTCGCATCAGAGAGACGACGCAGCAGATGAGAACAATCGAGACAACGGCCGCAACGATGTAGGGAAGCAGATCGACGGCGACGAGATTTTCCCATTTATCGACATGATAGTAAGTAAACAAGATGGCTCCCATTCGCTCGTATTGGCATCAGATGATAGACCAACGCGAGCACTCGCCCTTTTACCACCCCGCCCAGACACAACCACGCAACCCCCACACCATGTTCGCTTTACAAAACCAAACGCCCGTTCGATACTGGTAGAAGCAAAACGCGAACACGTGTACGGGAGGTAAGGCATATGATCATGAAGAAGCACTCCCTTGCGGGCACCTGCGGCATCCCCACGGAGGACCGCCGCATCTACATCCCGGTGGACGTCAACGGGACCGACGACCCCGACCGCGGCCCGTCCGACCCGGTCACCATCCACTGGCCCGACGGCCGCTCCTGGCAGGTCGAGTCCATCTACTTCCGCTCCGAGTTCGGCCGCGCCCTCTTCGGCAATCTCTGCGTGCGCTACGACGTCTGCATCGCAAAGCAGCGCAAAACGGTCTGGTGGGAGCACGGCGACTGGTTCGTCGAGCGTGGCAGCGGCATGGCGGTGACGCCCGCGTGACAGATCACACCAAGGACTTCGGCGGCGGCATCACGGTGCGCGCCCGCGGCGACAGGCCAGGCCGGCGCGTCCACAAGCAGTACGTCTACGCCCGCGCAAACGCCGACGGGACCATGGTCCCCATCCGCGTCTGCTGGCCGGACGGGCGCTGCTTCACCATCGATCAGATCCTCGAGATCGAGCCCTTCGGGGCCATCGTGCAGAACGCCCAGACGGCCACCTACACCGTTCGCTTCGGCCAGTGGCGCACCCAGCTCATGCTCGAGCACTACCACGAGGAGGACGACATCCACGGGGCCGAGGACCACCTGCGCTGGTGGGTCTGGGCGTTCGACAACACCCTCACCAAGAACGACGTGGGGGTGTAGGCCCGTCGCCGGAACGTAAACGTCGTGTGTCAAAAAGCCTCTGTCCTCCGAATGTCCCGTTCAAAAAAGTGATGAGCGCTCGTCAGGGTCAAAATGCTGCATATCAAAATCGCTCAAGCAATCGGCTACAATGCGAAGTGACGGGCAACGCATACGCGGTGCCCTTTCGCTTTAAGACCTCTTTGCGTGCTTTCCGGGCTACTTGGGGGTCTTTTATCATGTCACAGAGCAACCGCCAAACGTCAAAAACGTCCGCTAGGCGTAAGGCCATCAAGGCACTCGTCGGAGTCGAAAGGTTTTCCTGTAATGCACGACACGAGATCGTCGGCAAAGCGCTCGACTTGGGCTGCGACGTACTCGACGATCCTCTCCGGATCCTGGAGGTCGCCGCGGGATGCCGCGAGGAGCGTCGCCGCGAGCCCGCGCATCTCGTAGCTGATATCGAAGATCTGGTTCTGCTCGGCTTCTGTCATGGATGCCCCTTTCCGGAAACGATGCGTAATCCATATTCTCCCCTTCGGGCCCGCCGCCGGCGGGCCCTTTTGCTGCCGCCGGTATCCGGCATGCGCCGCCGTATGGCCACGGCTTCGCGGCCGGGTGGCACCTCCGCTACGCCGCGTCAAGGGGGCCCATGAGACCCCGCACAAACCTCCGCTCCGCTCCGGTTGGTGGAGGTCGTCATGGACCTCCCTTGACCCGCCTTCGCTCCGGTGCGGCTTTGCAGGGAGCAAAGCCGACGACGACGCGCGGCGTCGCCATTCGGCTTTGCCCGCAGGGGCGAGATGTTGAGGGCAGGGTGCCCGGAACGGAGGAAGAGATGCAGCAGCTGATGACGAGGGAAATCGCCAAGACGGCTCCAAGGCTCTACGAGCAGGACGGAGCAGAGGACCCCACGGTCTACGCCCACTACTTCTCGTGCATGAACGGATGGGACTGGTGGCTGCTCGAGTTCGACGGCACGGACGAGGCGTTCGGCCTCGTCGAGGGCTACGACGACGAGCTCGGCTACTTCAGCATCAAGGAGATGGAGGAGCTGAACCGCCAGATGGGGTTCGCCGCCGTCGAGCGCGACGAGCACTTCTCCCCGAAGCCGCTCAGCGCCGTCAGGAGGAGGTAGCCGCATGGTCACGGTCGAGTTCGACTCCATGGGCGAGGCGGTCCGCCTCGCCCTCGTGGCCGGGGAGTACGCGGGCGGCGGCCTGGCCGTCCTCCTCCTCGACGCCACGGACCCGCGCTCCGAGGGCTACATGGCCGAGTGGGGCGTGCTCACGGCGAACGTGCCGGCTGCGGCCGAGTGGTGCCGCGGGCACGGCAACATCGCCATCGACGCCGCGGTCCCCGCGGCACTCCTCAAGGCACTCGTGGCCGCCGGCATACTCCGGATGGCCGGCCGCTCGGCTGCGTCCGGGATGGCCCGCTACCCGCTGGCCACGGTCGCCGGGCACGCCCTCGACGGCATGGGCGGCCTGACCGAGACCCTCGAGGAGGCGCTCGGCTCGACGGTCGTCGTCGAGTACGAGTCAGGCGGCGACGGCGGCGCGTTCGAGGTGGGGACCGCGCCGGCGGGCTCGGCCGAGCTCGAGCGCCTCATCGCCGCCGCGAGGTCCGAGGCTGACGCGTTGGCAACCGCCGGCGGATGGGCGGCCGTCCGGGTCGGTTTCGGGGACGCCGAGACCATCGACTGTGAGACGGGCCGGACGGTCTACGTCGCGGGGTGAAATAGGAGGAGAGCGCAGGCGCGGTCCGGATGGGCCGCGCTTTTCTTTTCCCGGGGATGCGGAACTCCCGCCGCCCAAGTGCCTTGGACGGTGGGAGCAGGATAAGGGCGCACTACGGGCGCCCGTGATTTTGCGGCGCAACTCGGCGGGCCGAGTTCGTTTCCGCTGGCAGCGTTGCCGGTCAAGCCGGAAAGGCGACGGCGGCCCTCCGTCATACGCGCCCCGAGCGCCGTATGACGGAGGGCCGTTTGCGCGGGCAGGGCCGTATGACGCGTCAGAACCCGTCGGGCGCCGCGGACACCTTGCGCTTCCTGCCGCCGGACGGCGACCCCTTGGGCTTTTTCGGCTTCTCCGGGATACGCCAGACCGGTGCCGGGGCGTCGTTGCGGACCTCCCCCTCGAGCGCCCGCGCGAGCAGCGCGCCCTCGGCCTCCGGCGACGTCATGCCCAGCAGCGGCCCTAAGAACGTCTCGGTGATGTCGCGGCTGGCGAGCGCCATCGGTCCCTCCGCGTCGATCACGAGCGCGCCGTTCTCGCGCGCGCTCCAGGCCATGAGCTCCGACGGGGTGATCAGCGGACGGCGCGCCACGGAGAACGACTTGCCGGACGAGGAGCTCTGCGTCCCCTTGGTTGAGCTCTGCCCGGTCGTCTTGACACTGTAGTCGCCGAGTCGCTTGCTGATCTCCTCCGCCTCGCCGACGGACTCTACCGAGAGGACGACCTGGGTGCCGAGCAGCGCCAGCAGCGCGTCCGACTCTGCCCTGGAGTAGCCGCACCGGGCCTCGAGCAGGCGGGTGTTCTGGAGCACGAAGACGACGTGCAGCCCGATGCTGCGGACCTCCGCGAGATCGCCGAGGAGGCGGGGGATCTTGGGGATCCCGGACCCCTCGTCGATGGCGAGCAGGGTCTCGGCCGGCAGCTTGCCGCCGGACAGGCGCGCGGTCTCGCGCAGCGCCGACAGCGCCTGGGAGAAGATGCACGAGACGAGCGCGCCGCGGTCCCCTCGGTCCGTCGCGCTGGCGATGTAGAGGATGGTGGGCTTGCGCCCGACCGATGCGAGGTCGACCTCGCCGTCCCAGAGCATTCGGCTGACGTCGTCGTCGCAGAAGGACATGAGGTAGTTGCGCGCGGTGGAGACGAGGGCCTCCCCTCCGCCGCCGTTCGACGAGGCGACGAGGAGGAACTGGCGCGCCGGGTTTCCCGCCGGCAGGTCCGCGGCGAGCTCCTCCAGCGACTTCACGGCGCTCTTCCCGTCGCGGGGTTCCAGGAGCGCGAGCACGGTCGAGAGGTTCCGCGCGCCGTCGGGGATCCGCTCGTCCGTTATCGCGAGCAGGCAGAGGCCGGTCAGCAGGTTGCGGCTGGCGTCCGTGAAGAACCTCTGGCCAGAGGAGAAGGCATCGGGCACGATGGCGGACGACAGCTCGCGGAGCTCCGCCACGGCGCCGGCGACGCCCTCCGTCCCGAGTGCGGAGATAGCGCGGTTGAGGGGGTTGAACCTCGCCGACTTGACGGGCTCGTCGAGCCGGACGGCGACGACCTCCATCCCGGCCCTCCGGGCGAGCGGCTCGGTCCATGCGCGGATCTCGGACTTCGGGTCGTGGACGATGACGGACGTCGGGATCCCGTGTGCGTTGCGGTCGATCGCCGCGGCCACGCTGACGGCAAGAGATCTTCTCGTCTTGCCTGCGCCGCTGCCCGCCCTTATGAGGCAGTGGACGGCGGGGACCATCGCGATCCCGCCACCGATGCAGCCGGCCGCCACGAGCCCCTCCGCGGCGGCCTTCCCGTCCCAGGGAGGGCAGCGCCTCGCGACCCTGGACGGCCTCGACTCGAGCCAGGCGTCCCCGTGCGTGCGTGTGGGCGCGCGGTCGCCGGCGAACGTCCCGTCGTGGAGACTCGCCCATGAGCGGGCCCAAGAAACGAGGCCGAGGATGAGGACGGTTGTCGCGACGAGGGCGAGGGCCGCGAGAAGCTCGCCCGCCTCGCCCGACGCCGCCGCGTCGGCGGCCGCTTCGAAGGGGTTGCGGAAGACGTGGGCGGGCTCGGGGCCCGGGTCGCCCGCGGGCAGCCGCAGTAGGGCGGAGAAGCCCGAGATGAGGGATACGGTCCACCATCTGGCGTAGGCCCAGGCGCTGACGGTCGCGACGCAGGCGACGCCGGCGGCGATGCCTTGGCCCACGAGCGTGCTGATGAGCTCCCTTTTCATGTTGCGGTTGAAGGATTTCGGTTTCATCTCGTGATCGTCCTCTCTATCCTGTTCGCTATCTTCACTGCGGGGACGTTCGTTTGCCTGGTGCCGCCGGAGGCGAGGATCCTCAGGGCCGCGGCGATGAGCCGCAGCGCCTTCTCGCCGGCCTCGTCCCCCATGTCGCGTCCCCCGGCGTCCCGCGTGGTCTCCCTGGCGACCAGTGCCGCCATCGCGGTGGCGCGCCCGAGGGCCGGACCGGGCGACGGCGCATGCCTGAAGGCCCGGTCTGCCGTGGGACATCCCCTGAGGTCTGCCGGCTCGAGGGTCCTGCCGTGCGCGACCTTTCGCGTGAGCCTTTCGAGGCGCGCCTTCGGGATGCAGGCTCGGGCTTCGGTGGCGAACCCGGCCTCCCTCCGCCTATCCGTCGCCGGGCCGGCTGCCGGGGCGGCGCGTCGCGCCGGTATTTGTTCGCGAATCGGCGTTCTGTCCGGGACCATGACTCGCAGTGCCGCGTTCTCGCACCGGAGGCCGAGGTCGGCGGCCGCCTTGCGGGTGTAGACGTCCCGCGCCTCTCCGGTCAGGCACTTGAGGTCGGCGCACCTCTCGACGGCTTTCCTGTGGCGGTCCAGCGCGCCGGCGAGCTCGGGGGAGTCGGAGGCTGCCCGGTCGAGGGCCTCCCTCAGCGCGGCGGAGGCCTCCGGGTGGAAACGCCTGAGGTGGGCGGCCTCGATCCTTCCGTCCGGCGGCAGCTCGATGTCGAAACGGTTCCGGTTGATGCGGGCGACGGCGTCCAGCGCCGCCTCCCTCGCGAGGTCGCGCTCGATGTAGGCCTCCCGCAGCAGCGGCGCCATGGCCTTCGAGGAGATCTCGAGCCGCGCCTCCTCCATCTTCCTCTTGGGCAGCAGGGAGTCCCAGTCGCCCGCGCGGTCGACCGTGAGGATGTGGACGTGGTGGCTCGTGCCGTTGACGTGCATCGCCGCGTAGAACTCCACGCGGCTCTCGGGCACGCCGGTCATCTCGGAGAAGAGCCTCGGCCACTCGGAGCGCACCAGCGCCTGCCAGGCGTCCAGGCGGTCGAGGCCGGCAGCTGGGGCGATGTCGTTCGGGACCGTGACGACGGTGGTGAGCACCGCGCCGCCGTTCTGGGCGATTGCGCGCCTCGCCTCCGCCACGGCGACCGGGCCGCCCGCGCCCCAGAGGCCGCCCGTCGAGCCGGTCCTGTTCGCGGCGTAGGCGGCCAGGCCGTCCACGCCGAGCCTCCTGCCGTCGGCCTCGCTGACCTCGATGACGACGCCGCGGCGGGTGCCGGCGTATGCCGCCAGGCCCGCGGCGGTCGCCCTCGCGGACGTCCCTGCGCGGACGACGGAGTGGTTGACGATGACGGGCGGGCTAGCCATCGGCACGCTCCCGCGCGTGGAGCTTCACCTCGTCGATTCGGCCGAGTCCGGCGCGGCTGAGCTCGCCGGCCTGCGCGAGGTAGTTCTTCCAGATGTCCGCGACGGGGACGTCGTCGAGCGAGGCGTAGGAGGCCTTGAGGACGTCGGCCGACATGAGGCCGGCCATGATGGCGGCGGTCATGGGGCGCGAGAGGACCGCGGCGATGCGGTCCTCGGTGGCGTCGAGCTTGCGCTCGATGTCGAGTGCGGCGACGTCCATCCGCGCGTCGACGACGCAGCGGATGAAGCCCGCGACCTCGTTGCCGTAGAGGTCGAGCTCCTCCGCGGCGAGCGCCGAGCACAGGAGCGACCGGATCACATCGCTGACGTTGGACTTGTCGAGCTCGGCCCGCGTCTTGAGGGCGGTATAGAGCCTTGAATCGAGCTTCACGCTGACTGTTTTAGTTCCGACCATAGGGCCTCCTTATAACAAAGAGGGGCCTCTCGGACCCCATGTAATGGTCGTTTTTAATTGATGTTGGTTGACGGGCATTCAGTTCGGTCGATAGTGACTCCGATATAGCTGAGCACGCTGTCGCGGTTGATTCGCCATAACTTGCCGCACTTCACGGCTTTGAACGTCCCGTTCTGGCAGAGGCGGTAGACAGAGCGATCGCTGATGCCGAGCAGGTACGCGACCGGCAGCGGATCGACGATATCCGGCATACTGCGGAAGTCGTCGACTCCGATACGCTTTTCTTTGAATTTCATTTCGGTCTCCTTTCTGGAATTTGCCGATTTCTCTTATTTCGCAGTCTGACGCGCCGCTGCCGGCATTCGTCAAAGTACGGGCAGGGCGGACGCTATGGACAAAAAAGACGTTGAAGGGTCGAGGCAACAAGAAAAGGCCCGGTTAAAGCCGGGCCTCCGAGCCACTGTTGACTTCTTTGCTTGCGACGAAGCAAATCACTCTTTATATAAGCGTCCAAGAGTTCTCATAGCCGATGCGGTGGCTACTGGGTCGGCGCTGGCGTATCTGTCGAGTGTCATCGACGCCTTCGAGTGCCCCATGAGGCTTGCGAGAGTCCTCGGGTCGATTCCGTTGGAAACGGCGTACGTTGCAAAACTGTGCCTGAGGTCGTGGAAGGTGACGGTGTTCTTGTTCAAGACACCATGGAGCTTCAAGGCCTTTGCCAGGGCCCGCCAAGCGTCGTTGATCCTGGGCGGTTTCAAGAAGGAGCCGTCCGGAAAGCCGAGGACAAACAGTTCGTCGCTGAACTCAACGCCCAGATTCGCGCATTCGGACTTCATGTCGGCCTCGCGCTTCGCAAGGTCTTTCATAAGGTCTTTCGGGCAGTTGGGGATAGCGCGCCGGCTGCTAATGCTCTTGGGGCCCTTGATATAGAACTCGTTATCTGTGTGCCCAATCGCGGCCTCGACTCGGATCGTTGCGGATTTAAAGTCCACGTTTTTCCATTTCAGGGCGCAAAGCTCGCCGCGCCGCAATCCCATGTAGAGCGCTATCTTGGCTGCAAGCATCGCTGGGATATCTATGGAGGCGTTCAGAGTGTTCAAGACCCTGGTTCGCTCTTTGGTTGTAAGCGAATTCGGTAGACCGTAGTTCGCGTCTTCGTTTTTGGGGACTTTTGCCCAAGAGGCCACGTTTTCGTCAATCCATTTCTTTCGCATTCCATATTTGAGCGAGCCTCGTAACAACCGTAGGGAATTGCAGGCGGTGGACCGTGCGTGGGTTGAGGCGATCGCCGTTATCCATTCCTGAACATCCTCTTCCGTAAGGTCTTCCAATGGGACATCACCGAGATACGGTTCGATATTCCGGCGGAGCATGCCGTGGTATCCGGTCGCCGTGGAGCGCGCGACGTCCGCGCACTCGATATCGATATAGCATGTCACGAGCTTTGAAACGGTGATACCAAGCCCCTTGGGTTTAGCTGCTTCTGCGGTGGCCTTCTCATTGAGAGATGCGCGGATGGATTCGGCCTCGAGCATGGCGGCATCGCGATGCTTATGGCTTCTGCCTTTATCGCGCCCTCGATGTTCCAAGAGCTGAGTCTTCTTATGCCAGATGCCGTTCTCCAAATAGGGGAACTGTGCGCGCCAGCGATCGTCCTTAAACTTATAAATAGACGAGGTGGTGTATTTCTCTTCCATTGTCCCTCCGTGTGCAATCGCGTGTGCAATGAGTGTGCAATTTGACTGTTTCGGAGACGTCTCAAGTGAGACTATAAGCGGAAAACGAAAGAAAAAGGCGAGGTTACGGTCGCTATAGTCGCAGATGGACGCTATTAACCAGAATGGAAAGCGATGTAATCAGTGGGTTGCAGGTTCGATTCCTGTCACTGGCTCCATGAGAGTTTCGGGCTCTGTCTCTATATGGGACAGAGTCCGTTTCTTTTTTTGGCGAGTTATCAGGCTCGGCGTCCGTCTCGTTCCCCAGTTTGTCTCAATCTGTAACACCAAGACGGTTTAATCGTTTCTAACTGTTACAGATCGAGACAATGCCAGGTGCTAGCAGAAAAACATCTCGATCTATAACAGATAGGGGAGGAAAACCTATCTAACTGTTACAGAATGAGACGCGAGCTGGGGTCTCTGCGTAATATCTCAATCTGTAACAGATTGGGGAGAAAATGTTCTCTAGACGTTACAGATCGAGACAAAGGCCGCACCTATCCCAGTCATCCTGGTCGAGCGTGGATTATCGGACACACGAGCGTGGAAAATCTCCCGCCTGGAGAATGGGCGTGGATAATCTGCCACTTTGGCCATGGGGACACGCCAAAAGTGGGGGATTATCCACGCTCGATTTCAAACGGGAGAAAATCCACGCTCGAATCTGCCACGGAAGCCCCGATCTCGACCTATATATAGGTGCAAATAGGCTGTTATCGAAGTTCGATTCTGAAGGTGTACTCTACTACACCAAAGTGTTACCTCGGGAAATGTCACCTCAGTATCCAAAACCACCGTCCTTCATATCCAAACTCAATAAAACCGCAGGTCACGGCTATATAGATACGCCCGGCACCGTGTATCTAGAGGTTTTCGTTGACAGCCCCCAAGGTTGCATCGTATTATCTTTTTCGTTCGCGGGGGCGGCGGTCCAAAAGACCAAAGGACCTGCGGATACTTGAACGATTGGGAGTTTGCCCGAGTGGTTAATGGGGACGGGCTGTAAACCCGTTGGCTCTGCCTACATAGGTTCGAATCCTATAGCTCCCACCCGTCAAGTGCCTGTATAGCTCAGTCGGTAGAGCACTTCGTTGGTAACGAAGAGGTCACCAGTTCAAGTCTGGTTGCAGGCTCCATCCGGCGGTGTAGCTCAGTTGGTTAGAGCACACGGTTCATACCCGTGGCGTCACTGGTTCGAATCCAGTCACCGCTACCATAGGTAACACGGTGGCTTCTCAATAGTATGTTGAGAGGCCACTATGGTATAAAGGCAAAGTCCCGTCCGGGGACGACCTGTTTAGAGGAGGGCTTTATGGCCAAAGAGAAGTTTGAGCGCACTAAGCCGCATGTTAACATCGGCACCATTGGTCACGTCGACCACGGCAAGACCACGCTGACCGCTGCCATCACCAAGGTTCTCTCCGAGACCGAGGGCTGCAAGGCTGACTTCACTGCGTTCGAGAACATCGACAAGGCTCCCGAGGAGCGCGAGCGCGGCATTACGATCTCCGTCTCCCACGTTGAGTACGAGACCGCTGCCCGTCACTACGCTCACGTTGACTGCCCGGGCCACGCTGACTACGTCAAGAACATGATCTCCGGCGCTGCTCAGATGGACGGCGCTATCCTGGTCATCGCCGCTACCGACGGCCCCATGGCTCAGACCCGCGAGCACATCCTGCTCGCCCGTCAGGTCGGCGTTCCCTACATCGTCGTCTTCCTGAACAAGTGCGACATGGTCGACGATGACGAGCTCATCGACCTCGTCGAGATGGAGACCCGTGAGCTCCTCTCCGAGTACGATTTCCCCGGCGACGACATCCCCGTCATCCGTGGTTCCGCTCTGGGCGCTCTCGAGGGCGACGCCAAGTGGATGGACGCTATCCGCGAGCTCATGAAGGCCGTCGACGAGTACATCCCGACGCCTGCTCGTAACAACGACCTCCCGTTCCTGATGGCCGTTGAGGACGTTATGACCATCTCCGGCCGTGGTACCGTTGCTACCGGCCGTGTCGAGCGCGGTGAGCTCAAGCTCAACGAGCCCGTCGAGATCGTCGGCATCAAGGATACCCAGAACACCGTCGTTACCGGTATCGAGATGTTCCGTAAGTCCATGGACTTCTGCGAGGCTGGCGACAACGTCGGTCTGCTGCTCCGCGGCATCAAGCGCGAGGACATCGAGCGCGGCCAGGTTCTCTGCAAGCCCGGTTCGGTTACCCCGCACACCAAGTTCACCGGCGAGATCTACGTTCTGACCAAGGAGGAGGGCGGCCGTCACACCCCGTTCTTCGATGGTTATCGTCCTCAGTTCTACTTCCGTACCACCGACGTTACCGGTACGGTCAAGCTCCCCGAGGGCACCGAGATGGCTATGCCTGGTGACCACATCACCATCGAGGGCGACCTCATCCACCCGATCGCCATGGAGGAGGGCCTGCGCTTCGCTATCCGCGAGGGTGGCCACACCGTCGGTTCGGGCATCGTCTCCACGATCATTGAGTAAATTAGCTCTTTGATATAGCTGACTTAGAGAACCCGGCACTTATATGGGTGCCGGGTTCTTTTCTGCAATGGATATTGAGCCGTTGCTGGTGTCGAGAGGATCGATAATGGTCCTGGATGCATCGTCGATTAGATCTCGATGGCTTCATTGATGTGTTCCAAATATGAATGGATCCACCGAGAACCAATTGACTCGAGGTTTTCATTGACAGCACTTACGTGGAGCTGATAAAGTAACAACTCGTGCCCGTACGGGGCGGAAATGAAAGGTTCAGGATACATGCGTACTCTAGTTACTCTTGCGTGCACTGAGTGCAAGCGCCGCAACTATACGACCACCAAGAACAAGTCGACCATGCCTGATCGTATGGAGATCAAGAAGTATTGCCCCTGGTGCCGTCACCACACGCTGCACAAAGAGACTCGCTAGTCTCTAGTCACATACGCCAGTAGTTCAATTGGTAGAGCATCGGTCTCCAAAACCGAGTGTTGAGGGTTCGAGTCCTTCCTGGCGTGCCAGTCATTATTCCGTAAGCTCCCACTTGGGGGCTTACGGTTTACTCATGTATAAGCGCATTGCGCGGAGGTAACCCAAATGGCCAACAAGAAGAACAAGAAGAAGGCTCAGCAGCCGGCACCTGCCAACAAAGCTGCCGCCAACTCCAAGGTTGAGGCCAAGAAGGCCGTTGCCAAGAAGAACGAGAAGGCTGCGAAGTCCAAGAAGAACGAGAAGCCTGGTTTCTTCGCCCGCACCAAGAAGTATTTCGCTTCGGTCAAGTCCGAGATGAAGCGTGTCACGTGGCCCGATAAGAAGGAGCTCGTGAACTACTCGGTCGTCGTCTGCGCTTCTCTGGTCGTCGTCGGCGTCGTCATCGCTCTGCTCGATGCTGGCTTTGGCGAGGCTCTTGCTCTGTTCTCTGGATTGAGGGGCTAAACCATGTCTAAGCGTTGGTACGTCGTTCACACTTACTCTGGATACGAGAACCGCGTTAAGTCCGATCTCGAGCATCGCATCGAGACCATGGGCATGCAGGACCGTATCTTTGATATCGAGATTCCTATGGAGCGCGTCACCGAGATTAAAGAGGGTGGCAAGCGCGAGACCAAGGATTCCAAGATTTTCCCGGGTTATGTCCTGGTCCGCATGGAGATGGATGACGATGCTTGGACGTGTGTTCGTAACACGCCTGGCGTCACCGGTTTCCTAGGCGGCAACGGCAAGCCCGCTCCGCTTTCCCGCGACGAGTACAATAAGATGACTCGTCGTCCCGGTAAGGGCGATTCGCCCAAGCGCACCTCGGTTGATATTCAGGTCGGCACGTCCGTCCGCGTCACCGATGGCCCGCTTACCGACTTTGATGGCAAGGTCTCCGAGGTTAACACCGAGGCTGGCAAGCTCAAGGTCACGCTGATGATCTTTGGCCGCGAGACGCCGGTCGAGCTCGACTTTAACCAGGTTGCTGTCATCGCTTAAGTTTTCGTCCGTTCGCGCGAGCGTGCTTCTTCTGTGACTGCTCATCTCAGGAGTGCTTCTAACACGTGCGTGCTTACGATATAGCAAGTACTTCACACTCGTGATTCGAAAGGAATGACCATGGCTGAGAAGAAGGTTGCCAACGTCATTAAGCTCCAGATTCCTGCTGGTGCAGCTAACCCCGCTCCTCCCGTCGGCCCCGCCCTGGGCGCTGCTGGCGTGAACATCATGCAGTTCTGCCAGGCCTTTAACGCCGAGACGCAGGACAAGAAGGGCGACATCATCCCCGTTGAGATCTCTGTCTACGAGGATAAGTCCTTCTCCTTCATCACCAAGACCCCGCCGGCGGCTCACCTCATCAAGAAGGAGCTGAACCTCAAGTCTGGTTCCGCTAAGCCCCAGGCCGACAAGGTCGGTCAGCTCTCCCAGGAGCAGCTCACCAAGATCGCCGAGATCAAGATGCCGGACCTCAATGCCAACGACATTGACGCCGCCAAGAAGATCATCGCCGGTACCGCCCGCTCCATGGGCGTCACCATCGCTGAGTAGCGATTTCTTTAGGTAATGACGGGTGCTCCGACCGGGGCGCCCGTTATATGTGTGCAATAGGGCACACGATACGATGTGGGAGGGCTCACGCCCGTTTAACCACAGGAGGTAATGCACATGGCTAAGCATGGTAAGAGCTATAACGCCGCTGCCGAGAAGATCGACCGCTCCACGCTCTACACCCCCCTTCAGGCTGCCAAGCTCATCAAGGAGCTCGACACCGCCAAGTTCGACGAGACCGTCGAGGCCCACTTCCGTCTGGGCATCGATACTCGTAAGGCTGACCAGAACATCCGTGGTTCCATCTCCCTGCCCCACGGCACCGGCAAGACCGTTCGTGTTGCCGTCTTCGCCGAGGGCGAGAAGGCCCGCGAGGCCGAGGCTGCCGGCGCCGACATCATCGGTTCCGACGAGCTCGTCGCCCAGATTCAGAAGGGCGAGATCAACTTCGACGCCGCTATCGCTACGCCGAACATGATGGCCAAGGTTGGCCGCATCGGTAAGATCCTTGGTCCCCGTGGCCTCATGCCGAACCCCAAGCTCGGCACCGTGACCATGGACGTCGCCAAGATGGTCTCCGAGCTCAAGGCTGGCCGCGTTGAGTACCGCGCTGACCGCTATGGCATCTGCCACGTGCCCCTGGGCAAGAAGTCCTTCTCTGAGCAGCAGCTCGTCGAGAACTACGCTGCCCTGTACACCGAGATTCTGCGCGTCAAGCCCTCTTCTGCTAAGGGCAAGTACGTCAAGTCCATCTCCGTGTCTTCCACCATGGGCCCTGGCGTCAAGGTTGATCCCGCTGTCCAGCGTGACTTCCTGGCTGAGTAACTGCTAGTTACTGCCTGAGTACAGCAAGCATTGCTAAAGAAACCCGGTTCTGCCTTGTGCAGGACCGGGTTTCTTGCTATCGCGTCAAAAGCACCACAAAGGGGACAGTGTCCTCTTTGTGGTGGTTACCAGGGTGTTCTGGCTGTTGAGGACTCGATGGCATCGTGGCGTTTGAGCTCGCGGCGCATGGTTTGTGAGTTGAGCCAGGCTGCTTGCCAGCCGCGGATGGGGTAGTGCGTCTGGTCGAGCTCAAACTGCGTATAGCCGCAGGCGTTGATGATCGTTGCCCCGCATGCGTGCTGACGCTCGCGCTGAAAATCGCAACCGTAGCTTTGGTGTACATGCCCATGCACCATGTAGTCGACCCCCCAGGACTCAAGCGCCGTGTTAAAGCACTTAAACCCTCGATGCGGTAGATCGTCCAGATCACCCATACCGGCGGCGGGCGCATGGGTAAGCAGAATGTCGCACCCGCCGACCATTCTAACCTTACGCGACAACTTACGCATGCGTTTGGACATCTCGCGTTCGGTGTACATGTTGGCGCCGTCGCGATAACGCATGGACCCGCCAAGGCCCGCAATGCGAATCCCTCGGTACGTGTACACGCTGTCTTCCACGCAGATACATCCGCCCGGTGCATGACGTGCGTAGCGGTCATCGTGATTGCCGCGCACGTAGATGAGCGGTTTGTTGATGACCGTAACCAAAAACTCAAGATAGTCCGGGTCCAGATCGCCGGCGGACAAAATCAGGTCGACTCCCTCAAAGCGTTCCTTGCGAAAGCACTCCCAAAGGCATCGTTCTTCGGTATCGGCTATGGCAAGGATTTTCATAGGGCAGGGACTTTCGGCTCATCGTCGAGCTGCGGAATGGTGCCTACCACGTTGTCCGCCAGCCAATTCATCTCGACAATCTGCGTGCTCGGCAGCGGAGGGAAGCCTTCGATCTGTACCACGCCGTTCTGGCTGTGGAGCTCGCCGCCAAAGGGGTTGATGGATCCCTCAACAATGCCGTTGCGGAGCAACTGCACGAGTTTGCGCGTCTGGTAGGGAAGGCCCGGAGCGTAACGGATGTCGATAACGCCGGAGCTCATGCCGTACCAGTAGTTGACGGCGCGCACTTGGTTGTCGTCGCTGGTCTCGTCCCACGTGCCGTGCAGAAGGCTGCGAACGATGAGCTCGTAGTAACGGCCCCAGTTCCATACGGGCATGGCGATGCCGGTGACTTTGCCGTCGACCAAGCGGTGAAGCCCGTAGGCGGTGGGATCTTCCAGCGACTTTGACATATCGGCGCCGGTCATGACGCTCACGCCTTCGCGGCACATGGCCTCGGCAAGGCCTCCGGCGGGCACATCGCCCCAGGTCAGGATGATTTGCGCACGGGGGTCGAGCAGCGAGGCGCCAATCGCAAAGGCGTTGATCTCGCTGAGTGCGCCCGAGGCGAAGACCGACGCGTGGTAACCGATGCGGTGGTTGTCCGCCATGCTGGCGGCAAGGGCGCCCAGGAGAAACTTGGCCTCGTACATCTTGCCAAAGTACGAGCGTACGCTTTGATGGGGAAGGCCGATAGAGCAGTTGAGGAACCGAACCCGGGGATACTCAACGGCAGCCCTGAGCGTGTATTCCATCAGGCGGTGCGAGGTCGAGAAGATGACGTTTGCTCCATGTTTGACAGCCGTTTCCACGGCGGCGTAGAACACGTCCGGATCGTGACAGTCCTCGAACGCCTCGGTGCGCACGATACCGCCAAAGTGCTCATCGAGATACTGACGCCCTTGGTCGTGCAGGCTGTCCCAGCTCGACGTCGCACAGGGGAACTCATGGATAAAGGCGATGCGCAGGGGGTTGGCCGTCGAGTAGACGGTCTTGCCCATAAAGAAGTTGAGCACGCCGGAGGTGGACTTGGCGGGCGTCTCCTCCTCGTCGACGCTCGGTGCTTCGACAAGATCGACTTTGTCCTCGTCATTTTTGCCGGCAATGACCAGCTCGCGCCAAATCTTGCACAGGCGGTTTACGACGATATCCGTCGGCGTATCCAGCAGGCGGTCCTGGTTGTACACATTGAGGTACACGAGCATGGCGTCGGCAGGCGTAATGTCCAGGTGGTCGCCGCCTGCGCGAAGGTAGGCGCGCTTAAAGAGCAGGAAGGTGTGGCGCAGGTAGTCGACCTTTTTCTGCGGCCATTTTTCGATAAGGTTCTGACCGAGCATCTTCGCGAGCGTTTCGTAGCTTCCCTCACGCGAGAACTCGATCTCGTATAGGGGGCAGACGCGCCAAAACGCGCAGAACTCGCCGTACAGGCGGCTTTCGACGGAATCCCATGTGCCGGGGTAGAGACGGGTGACCTTGGCCGAAACCGTCGGGGCGTCTAGGAATTTGAGGACACTGACGCGTTTGTTGCCTTCTTGGACATAGAACCGATGCATGAACTCGGTGACGATGACGGGGTCGCGATAGCCCTCGGTCACCTGGATGTCGTAGAGGTTGGACCACTTGCGGGCGAACTCGGTGCTAAACGGAAGCAGGGGCATAAAGTTACACGAAAAGGCGGACTGACGGCCCTTGGTGACCGTGCCGACGACCATTTCGAGCGGAATATCCCGCAGGCCGACATTCTCTCGCTGACCTAAGGGGAGCTGAGCAACCAAGCTATCGAGGTCCGTAAGGTATGGATGCTCGCTTTGGCTAATGGCGCGTCGACGTCCTTGCTCGCCGCGCTTGCGTGCTTGACGATAGGCCTCTTCCATAATGTTGCTCCCTTAGTCGTTTAAACAACTATATGAACCATGGTACCACGAATGAAAACCACTACAAAGATGCCTGACCCCTTTGCGGTGGTTTAGGCGATGATGGGGGCGATGGCGCGGATGCAGGCGTCGGCAGCGGTGAAAGTGGTGCTGTCGTCGCTGACGATAAAGATGATCTTTCCTTTGATGCCAAAGTCGCCGATTTCGCTAAAGAGCACGTAGGGCTCTTTGTCAAAGCCCGAGATGGGCGAGACGGCCGTTTTGGTTGCGCTCGTGAGCTCGTCTGCCAGCACGTCAAGGGAAGCCCACTTAGACGTGTCCTTTACGGCAACGGGCACGGCCACGCGTCCAAAGGGCATCAAATGCACGAGCGTGTTCTTGGAGATGTTGGAGTTGGGCACAATGATGGTCTGTCCACAGGCATCCTCAATCGTTGTATGACGCCAAGTGATGTCTTGGACCACGCCGGATACGCCGCCGACCTCGATATTGTCGCCGGGTTTGATGATGCCCATAAAGGTCACTTGCATGCCGCCGATAAGGTTTGACAGCGTGTCCTGAAAGCCGAGCGAGATGGCGATGCCGCCGACGCCAAGAGCGGCGACGAGCGCGTTTGCGTTAATGCCAAAGCAGTTGTCGAGGATAAAGCTGCCGCCAATCATCCAGATGACGGCGCGCGCGATGTTGATGAAGATACTTGATGCCGGAAGCGGGTTATCGTCTCGGTTAAGCAGATGGTTCAGGGTCTTGGATACGACCTTGGCGGCGACGGCGGTGCCTATCGCCAAGATGACGGCCCAGATGATGTTGTGGACCCACCGTTGCTCAAAGAAATGAAGAATCGGCTCAAACAATTCCATGTAGGGAAAACCTCCTAATGATCGTCCAACCATGATACCCACCAAGAAGCCCGTCCGATCAAATTCGGACGGGCTTCTGTGCTCGATATAAGGTTTACGCGGCGGGGCTGCAAGGCCCGGCGGTGTAGCTTAGCGTCGACGCTTCCAGATAATGCCGAGGATGATGACGATGATGCCGCCGATAAGGCACGCGCCAACTACTGCCAGCGTGCGGTCTCCCGTTGCGGCGAGCTTACCGCTCGTCTTCTTGGTGCTGACCTTCGTGGTCGTCGTGTCCGTCTTAGGCGAGGGCTTAGGCGTCGGGGCCGGTGTGGGCGTGGGGTCCACGGCTACGGAGCCGAAGCTGATGGTGCCGGCGAGCCCGGCCATCTTGCTCTCCCAGCCGTTCTGCCCAATCAGCGCCCTCAGCGCCGCCTCGCACGTGCCCCACTCGGTGTACTTGGTGGCGTGTGCAAAGGTGGGAAAGTCGGTCGTGTTGGTAATGATGTAGTTGTTGGTGGCGACGGTATAGGTCTTGGCGGGGTCGAGCGTGCTGCCGTCTTTGGTGAGTGTGGCACTCACAATGCGCTTGCCTTCGGGCTGCGTCCAATCAATCGTCACGTTGATGCCGCCAAAGGAGAGAACGCTGCCAGAGTCATCGCGCCACTTGTACTTGTCTTGCGCCTCCTGCTCGGTGTGACCGGCCGCCACATAAGCCTGCTGAAGCTCGTAGCTGTCGTTGCAATCGTCGCTGATTTGTAGCGAGTGCTCGAGCGCTGCGAGGAAGTCCGCGCCGGTCATGGTCCAGGTCTCCACGGTGTTGCCGTAGGGCGAGATGGCGATGACGTTGCCAGCGGTCACGTTGCCCGCCGCGATGCCGCCGCGGATGCCGCCAGCGTTTTCGATAGCGAGGTCCGCGCCCGTCAGGGCAAGATAAGAGCCGCAAATCACGTGGCCGATGGTCTGGGCCTTGGTGGTGTCGCCCTCCTTGCTGGGACGGAAATCGGTGGTGCGCACCATTTCCCAACCATGCGTGCCTGCAGCGTCCTCGCCGTAGAAATAGTTGGTGGTGGATGTGCCGAGCACCTTGTTCGATTCGTTTTCAAAGTCCTCGTCGAGCGGCTTGATCTTGTTGCGGACGGCTTCAAGGCAGCTTTGGTAGTCGGAGCCCTTGTCGGGGTCTGCCAAAAGGTCGTTGACGTTCTCGGCGGTGTAGAGCTTCTCGTCGCTGCCGTCTGCAGGGACCGTGACCGTGTCATCGTCGGTCGTCTCGGTGCCATTGGTGTCGTACTTGTACGGAATGGAAAGCAGGCCCACCTCGGCAAAGGCGCTGCCTGCCTCGACAACGTGGATCGTCTTGCCGTCGGCTCCCGTCACCTTCTCGTTAAGGTTGATGTGCTCGTGGCCTGCGATAAGGGCATCGACGCCACGGAGTCGCGTGGCAAAGGTCTTGGCGTCGAGCGTGTGCGCGATACACACAACAACATCGCAGCCCTCCTTGCGCAGCTGCTCTGCCTCGGTATTGATGGCGTTCGTGGCACTCGAGAACGACGTGCCCGCGACCAGGTCCGCGCGCAGCGAGGATCCCAGCGACTCATCCATGGCACCCACGACGCCGACCTTGAATTTGTAGTCGAATGTGGAGTGATCCTCGCTATCCTCCCAGGTGCGATCGAGCGTCTTCGTGATGCTCGAGCTCCATACGCCGCTCGTAGACTTCGCGTTCGCGCAGAGCATGGCGAAGGGCGTGCCGGTGGTGCTGTAGCCGGTCATGGTGCGGAGTTTGTCCGCGCCGTAGCTCCAGTCGTGGTTGCCTGGCGTGGTCGCGTCGTAGCCGTCGGCGTAGAAGGTGTCTATGAGCTCGGCGATGCTCTTGCCCTCGCTCATGGTGGCAAAGGACTGCCCGTGGAAGGTGTCGCCCGCATCGAGCAAAAGATCGGGGGCGCTGCTTTGGGCGCTATAGAGAACCGCCAGTCCGTCGAAGCCCACCGTGCCGGTGCCCTTGCTTTCGTTGTAGCTGTACTTGTAGCTGCCGTGGATATCGTTGGTGTGCATGACGGTCACAGAGCCGTCAATAGCGGCGGGCAGGTTCCCAGCGAAAGCGAGGCTTGGGATGCCTGCGAGCGCGCCGGCAAACAACGCGGCGGCCAACGCAAGGCGGGGGAGTCTTTTCATGGCAGCTTCCTTAGTCCTTAGCCAGAATGTCTGGTTGAATATCGGATTATCGACATAATATGCGAAAACCGCCGCAAGGGTGTCTGTCCCTTTGCGGCGGTTTTGACGTTTGCGCAGATAAAACCTACCAAAATAAACCTGTCCCTTTTTTGCAGGTTTTAGCTCAGCAGCATGCGGTCGTTGGCGAGCTCGCCTCCCGAGACCTCCTCGAACTTCTGCAGCAGGTCGGCTACGGTGAGCGACTTCTTCTCATCGCCCGCCACGTCGTAGATCACGTGGCCTTCGTGCATCATGATCAGACGGTTGCCCAGACGGATGGCGTCGTTCATGTTGTGCGTGACCATGAGCGTGGTCAGGTGGTTCTCGTCGACGATCTCCTCGGTCAGGTTAAGCACCTTAGAGGCCGTCTTGGGGTCGAGGGCCGCGGTGTGCTCGTCGAGCAGCAGCAGGCGCGGCCTGGTGAGCGTGGCCATCAGCAGGGTGAGTGCCTGGCGCTGGCCACCCGAGAGCAGGCCGACCTTGGCGTTGAGACGCGTGTCCAGACCAAGGTCCAGGCGCTTGAGCAGCTCGACGTACTCATCTTTCTCGGCTTTGGTGACGCCCCACGAAAGGCCGCGACGCTGGCCGCGACGCTTGGCGAGGGCCAGGTTCTCGGCGATCTGCATGTCGGCAGCGGTACCGCGCATGGGGTCCTGAAACACGCGGCCCAGGTACTTGGCGCGCTGCGACTCGCTCAGGCGCGAGATGTCGGTGCCGTCGAGCTCAATAACGCCCGAATCGAGCGGGTACACGCCGGCGATCATGTTGAGCAGCGTGGACTTGCCGGCGCCGTTGCCGCCGATCACGGTTACAAAGTCGCCGTCATTCAGGGTGAGGTCGACGCCGGTGAGCGCGCGCTTCTCGGTGACGGTGCCCTTGTTAAAGGTCTTCTTGACGTGCGAGAGCTTAAGCATCTGCCTCATCCCCCTTCGTGTAGGAGCTGCGGAGCTTATAGCGCTCCCAAACCACGGGCACGCACAGGGCCACAGCGACAATCACGGCGGAGAGCAGCTTCATGTCGTTGGCGTCCATGCCCAACTGCAGCACGATGGCGCGGATAAGGAAGTACACCACGGAGCCAAAGACGGCGGAGGCAAGACGGACGCTAAACTGCGTGAGGCCGCCGGGCAGCAGACGGCCGAGCACCTCGCCGATAACAATGGCGGCAAGACCGATAACGATGGCACCGGTGCCCATACCAATGTCGGCATACTTTTGGCTCTGGCAGATGAGCGCGCCCGAAAGGCCGATGAGGGCGTTGGAGAGCACGAGGGCGATCATCTTGGTGGAGTTGGTGTTGACGCCCAGAGCGCGGATCATGTACTCGTTGTTGCCGGTGGCTCGCAGCGCCGAGCCGATCTCGGTGCCAAAGAACCAATACAGGATGGCAACGATAGCCACGGCGAGCAGGATGCCCAAGATGATGGCAACGGTGGACTGCGGCAGACCGGTCATATTGCTGACGGCGGAGAACACGGTGCCCTTGGCAAGAATGGGCGTATTGGACTTGCCCATGATGCGCAGGTTGATGGACCACAGGCTGATCTGGGTGAGGATTCCGGCGAGGATCGCAGGAATCTCAAAGACGGTGGTCAAAATGCCCGTGACGGCGCCCGCGATGGCGCCGGCGCACATACCGGCCAGCACGGCGAGCAGCGGGTCGACGTTGTTATTGACGATGAGCACAGCGCAGACGCAGCCGCCGAGGGCAAAGCTGCCGTCGCAGGTCATATCGGGAATGTCGAGCAGGCGGAACGTGATAAACACGCCAAGCACCATAATGCCCCAGAGGACGCCCTGCGAAACGGCGCCCTGCAATGCAATGAGCATGCTTCATACCTCCTAGGATAGGGTGGACACGTGATTCACCATAATAGCGGTAACAATGCATAGAAGAGCTGCGGACAGACGTTTTGTTTTACCTGAAACAAGCAGGGCGGACGCCGGTCTACAGCGCCCGCCCCTGTGGCTCAGATATTGAATAACGCGGCTAAAGCGCGAGCACGGGCTCTAGACGCATGCCGCGTATGGCATTACGCGTCCAGAGCGGAAAGGTCGATGCCCAGGGCCTCGGCCATTTCGTCGTTCTTGACGACGACCAGGTCCTTGCTCGAGAGGTGCTTGATCGGCATGTCTTCGGGCTTGGCCTCGCCCTTCAGGATCTTAACGGCCATCTCGCCCGCGGCGTAGCCCAGGTCCTCGTAATTGATGGAGAGGGTGAACAGGCCGCCGGCCATGCACATACCCTCCTCGCCAGTCACGAAGGGAAGCTTGTTTTCCTTGCAGATCTGGCCGACCTGCGAGGCACCCGCGGCGATGGTGTTGTCGGTGGGGGAGTACAGCGCGTCGACCTTGCCCACGGCAGACTCGACGACGGACTGAATCTCGTTGGAGCTCGAGACGGTGAAATCGGTGTACTCCAGGCCCAGCTTGTCGAGTTCCTTCTTGGCGGCCTTGATCTGGACGTCGGAGTTGGACTCGGCGGTGCAGTAGAGCAGGCCGACCTTTTTAACGTCGGGCAGGACCTTCTGCATCATCTCGAGCTGCTCGGCGACCGGGGTGAGGTCGGAAGCGCCCGTGACGTTGGTGCCCGGCTTGTCGTTGTCCTGGACCAGGCCGGAGGCGGCGTAGTCGGTGATGGCACAGCCCACGATGGGGATATCGGCCGTGGCGCCGGCGGCAGCCTGCGCGGCGGGCGTGGCGATGGCATAAATCAGGTTGACGTTGTCGCCCACAAACTTGTCGGCAATGGACTTACACGTGGACTGGTCGTTCTGGGCGTTCTTCTGGTCGATCTTGACCTTAAGGCCGCTCTTCTTGATGGCCTTGACGAAGCCGTCGTTGGCGGCATCGAGCGCGGAGTGCTCGGTGAGCTGCAGAACGCCGATGGTGTAGTCGGAACCGGCGGCAGCAGAGCCGGAACCAGAGTTGCCGCCGCATCCGGCGAGCGGGGCGAGCGCGAGCAGGCCGGCGGAGACCAGAAGGCTCCTGCGGCTGATGGTGATGTCCTTCATATCATTACCCCCAGTATAAAAATGGCTGGAAACACTGCACTGGGACAAAGTGCAAGTGGGACTATAGTAGCGCTGATGTCCATTTTTACAACAGCCTGGCGGGTTTTTTAATACAGAATCGGATGGGCGGTACGGGTAGTCGAATGGGCGGCGGAGGGTCTTATGCGGCGGAGGAGGCGTCGTCCTCGTCCAGGGCGGCGAAGAGCTTCTTGCCGTCGAGCAGGCGCGTGCTGACGTTTCTCATACGGGCGATCTCGACGGTGCGCAGCGTATCGTCGGTGCCTCGGGCGTCGTAGACCGTTCCCAGCAGATACGAGATGCCATCGCGCTGCCTGATGGCAAAGGGACGGAGTGTCATCCGTGCTGCTTCGGTTTCGCCGCGTGTCGTGACGCTCGAAATATCAAAACTCACCGTGGTTCCGTGGTCGATGGCCTGCTCGACGAGCTCGCACGTGTCGATGCGCTTGATGGGCGTGCGTGTTGCCTTGGTAGCCTTGCTGCCTGCGCTTGGAGCGGGTTCGGGTGTATCGAGGTAGCCGCGAACGTCGGCGCTCGCCATGGCAACTAAGTGCTGCGCCATGCTCTTGCGGATAGCGATAGGCGTGGAGCGGTTGCGCATGACCATACCGTGGAGCCGGATGATCTCTTCATCGGTGAGCGGGCGGGTAAGAAGTTTGTAGCCCACGCCGCGTTTGTATTCAATTTCGTATCCGGCATGGCGAAGCGCGGAGATGGCGGTGTAGATGCTGCGCCGCGCCGCCGAGATGGGCATGCGGGCGGGGTCGTCGGGATGGGCGAGGCGCCGGATCAGCTCATCGGAAAGCATGGCCTTGTCTTCGCCGGTGTTTTCGCTCAAGAGCTGCAGGATACGAACGGCGCGATAGGCTGCCATCGAGGCGGCGCCCCTCGTCGTGGTGTCGTAGGTTTCAACAGCGGCTTCGGTCATGGTGCCCACGTCCTTTCCGTTTTGGGTGGCGACGGTATGGAGCCTAGGACGCGGGGCTTTCCCAGCGGCGCAGGGCGCTCTGGGCGGTCGGTAGTCGTCGGCAAACGGCGGGTCGAGTTTTCAACAGCCCTGCTCAACTGACCAAAAACTTGCCAAAAGCTTGACGGATGCTGTTGAAAAAAGCGTCTCTCGACCGATGTCGAGAGACGCTTGTGCGATGAGCGTTGGCGTGTGGCGACGCGAGCTAGCGTTCGACGATTAGAAGTCGGCGTTGCCCACGGTGCGCGGGTGCGGCAGGACGTCGCGGATGTTGCCCACGCCGGTCAGATACATGACCAAGCGCTCGAAGCCCAGACCGTAGCCGGCGTGCTTGCAGGAACCGTAGCGGCGCAGGTCAAGGTAGTACTTGTACTGCTCGGGATTCATGCCCAGGTCCTTGATGCGGGCCTCGAGCAGATCCAGGCGCTCCTCGCGCTGGGAGCCGCCGATAATCTCGCCGATACCGGGAACCAGGCAGTCGGCGGCGGCGACGGTCTTGCCGTCCTCGTTCATGCGCATGTAGAACGCCTTGATCTCGGCCGGGTAGTCGGTCACGAAGGTCGGGCGCTTAAAGTGCTCCTCGGTCAGGAAGCGCTCGTGCTCGGTCTGCAAGTCGATGCCCCAGCTGACGGGGTAATCAAACTGGTGGCCAGCAGCGACTGCCTGCTCCAGGATCTCGACGGCCTCGGTGTAGGTAACGCGGGCAAAGTCGGAGTTGGCGACATGGTCCAGGCGCTCGAGCAGACCCTTGTCCACAAACTTGTTGAGCATATTGAGCTCGTCGGGGCAGGTTGCCATGACGTCCTTAAGGACGTACTTGAGCATGGCCTCGGCGTTATCCATGTAGTCGTTAAGGTCGGCAAAGGCCATCTCGGGCTCGATCATCCAAAACTCGGCGGCGTGGCGCGTGGTGTTGGAGTTCTCGGCACGGAAGGTGGGGCCAAAGGTGTACACGTCGCCAAAGGCCATGGCAAAGTTCTCGGCATTGAGCTGGCCGGACACGGTGAGGCTTGCATGCTTGCCAAAGAAGTCCTGGCTCCAGTCGACCTCGCCGGACTCGGTGAGGGGCGGATTTTTGGGGTCGAGCGTGGTCACGCGGAACATCTCGCCGGCGCCCTCGCAGTCACTCGTGGTGATGATGGGGGTGTTGACGTAGACAAAGCCCTGCTCCTGGAAGAAGCGGTGGATGGCGGCAGCCGCGACAGAGCGGATGCGGAACACGGCGCGGAACAGGTTGGTGCGCGGACGCAGGTGCTGCTGGGTGCGCAGGAACTCGACGGTTGCGCGCTTCTTCTGCAGCGGGTAATCCGGGGCGCTCGTGCCCTCGACCTCGATGGAGGTGGCAGAAAGCTCGAAAGGCTGGGGCGCATCGGGGGTCAGTTTGACGGTGCCGGTGCAAATGAGTGCGGCCGAGACGTTTTGATGAGCGATCTCGTCGTAGTTGTCGAGTGCCTCGCGGTTCATGACGACCTGCAGGTCGCGGAAGCAGCTGCCGTCGTTGAGCGTAACAAAGCCAAAGTTCTTCATGTCGCGGACGGACTTGACCCAGCCGGCGACGGTGACGGTCTGGCCGCCGAGCGACTCGGCATCGGCATAGAGCTGCGCGATTTTGGTGCGGTTCACGTATCCTCCCATAACGGTTGAATGATAGTTATCCATACAGTTCGATATTCTAGCAGCTCGGCTCATTTGAGCTATACAGATAAAGCATTGGCGGGATGGTTTTTCAAACGAAAAGCGCCCGCGGCCAAATGGTCGCGGGCGCTTGACGAGGTGCCTTTTGGCTGTGTGGCGTGGGGCCTGGCTACTTGGTCTTGGCAACCAGCAGCGGGTCGCCAAGCTTGACGAGCGGGTTGCCGCCGATAAGCGTTCCAGACTCGCCGACATGGTCGATGCTCTTAAGACGATCGAGCTCGGAGACGATGACGGTCACGATGTCCTCGTGACCAGCGGCCTTAATGGCCTCGCGGTCGAAGCTGATGAGCGGCTGGCCTGCCTTGACCACATCGCCCATCTCGACAAAGCGGGCAAAACCCTTGCCGTTCATTTCCACGGTGCCCAGGCCAACATGGATGAACACGCGAAGACCGTCCTCGGTGATCATGCCAATGGAGTGGTTGGTGACAGTGGTGGCGCCGATGCGGCCGTTGGCGGGCGCATAGATGGTGCCGGTAATGGGCTCGATGCCATAGCCCTGGCCAAGCATGCCCGAGGCGATCGTCTCGTCGGGAACCTCGTTCAGGTTGACGAGCACGCCGTTGACGGGGGCATAGATGACGCCTTCGCGGGTGGCGAAGCTTGCTGCGGGCGGAACGGACGCCTCGCCGGTCGAGGTGAAGGTGGACTTAAGCGAATCGAGCAGACCCATAGTTGCCTCCAACTTAAATAGGCGCATATCGCGCGTTTGGTTTGCCGGAAACGTTTCACATGTGTTTCGCGGCTTGGTCAACGCCCCTATTCTACGCTGCTCAACGATACCTCTGAACTGGGATTATGTGATATATCAGTTGAAGGGAAACTTATTGCCGGAGTGTTTCTGCGCCACGGGTTCAAGTGGGGTACGCTTGAAGGCGAAAAACAAGGGCGCATAATTTGCGCGAAGGGAGCACATATGATTGTCGAGAACCATGCGCTGTGGGGCGAGGAGCCGACCGAGGATTATCCGGCGACGTTTACGTATTTGGGTGCCGAGCCGTTGCCCGATAAACCGAATGGCCGCCGCCCCGCGGTGATTATCTGTGGCGGAGGTGCGTTTACGCATATCGCTCCGCATGAGCAGGATCCTGTGGCGTTTGCGTTTTTGGATCACGGTTACCAGGCCTTTGTGCTCAACTATGTCACGAGTTCTACGGGTGACGTGAGCTTTCCGCACCCCCAGGCAGATCTTGCCAAGATGGTCGCCACGGTGCGCGCCAACGCCGACGAGTGGCATGTCGATCCTAAGCGCGTGTGCGTCGTGGGCTTTTCTGCTGGCGGCATGATTTGCGCCTCGCTGGCAACACAGTGGAAGACCGGCCCCTTTGCGGCACTTGCCGGGGCGCGTCCGGACGACATTCGTCCCGATGCCGTGGTGCTGGGTTATCCATTGCTCGACTTTGCCTATGTGCGCGACATGCAGACGCGCGATCCGCGCATTGACTTGCGTGTGCCCAAGACGGGCGGCAAGACGGGGCGCGATTTGCTCAACGACTACCTGTCGATGGTGACGGGCGGCGAGGCAACTGACGAGCATTTGGCCGATATCTGCCCCACCACACATGTTTCGCATCAGATGCCGCCGACCTTTGTGTGGGGCGTGTCCGACGATAAGACGGCGCCGATCGCGCAGGTCTACCCGTTTGCGCAGCGCATGGCCGAGGAGGGCGTTGCATGCGAGATGCACGTCTTCGACCAGGGTGGTCACGGCCTTTCGCTCGGCAACGCCAACACCGCGGTCGACAACGAGGACAAGCAGGTGGCGGTCCGTCCCTGGATCCGCCTGGCCTTCCGCTTCCTGGGGCGCCACGGGTTTTAGTTACGGCGTTTTACCAAACGCCGTAACCACTTGACGCTGCAAACCCGCCAGAGCGGCAATCTGCCTTTCAACTTCGGCGGCATGACCAGAAGGTCAATGCCGCCTTGTTTCAAGGCACCTTGCTCGCCCTGGCGGGCTTTCGCTCATATGACCCAATCCGC